>MDSV01089337.1_pt1 | contig 19795 bp, 27 predicted proteins | sample 810851 | NCBI WGS metagenome assembly MDSV01 (sample SAMN05326640, study PRJNA326480) | marine metagenome | isolation source: seawater | place: Atlantic Ocean: North East | collected 2012 | reverse complement strand
GATGGTAATCCACATCCAACTAATCATAGATGGAATTTAGACGAGACACAAATAAAACATTCAAAAGAAGATATTTGGGTTGGTATAGAACAAGAGTATACTCTTTATAAGGATAAGAGACCTTTAGGTTGGCCATCAATAGGAACTCCTCCACCACAAGGCGATTACTATTGTGGTAGAAACAAAGGTGAATGGATTGCTCGTAAACATATGGATTTGTGTATTAAGGCTGGTATTAAGATAAGTGGAATTAATTCAGAAGTAATGCTTGGTCAATGGGAATATCAAATTGGAGCTGATGACCCAATAAGAATATCAGATGATTTGTGGGTTGCTAGATGGTTAATGGAAAAACTATGCGATAAGTATGATATTGTAGTTACACTCGACCCTAAACCAGAAGATGGTGATTGGAATGGTACGGGTGCTCATACAAACTTTTCAACAAAGGCTATGAGAGATAAAGATGGTGATGTTGTTATTCATAAAGCAATTAAAAAATTAGAAGAATATCACGAACAACACATAGCTGTTTATGGTTATGGAAATGAACGGAGATTAACTGGAATGCACGAAACTTGTCCTATAAATAGATTCCATTGGGGAGTATCAGATAGAGGAGCTTCTGTTAGAGTCCCAAATCAAGTAGCTACTGATGGTAGGGGTTATTTTGAAGATAGGAGACCAGCTTCTAATTGTGACCCTTATTTAGTTTGTAATAAACTGATAGAAACTATATGTGGAGATGAATAAGCTCTTGACTTTAACAATAAAAAGCTTGTATATTATATAGTATGAAAAATCATAAGTTATATGGAAAAAGAATTTTACATTTCTTATCTGCGGTAAGATTTGATAGAAATGTATTTAAACATTCTTCTGACTCAAATTATAAAGTTGTGGAAAAAACAATAAAACATTTACCAATGTGTCATCATTATGTGGTGGTTCCAGAAAATCATATCATAGAAGACAATAGACCAAATGTTACACTATTGAAATATCCATATCCTCAGAATGCAGTTAGTAATAGAGCAACATTTAATTTCCAAGTATTCAGAAGACTATTAAATATGAAACAGATGGATATTGATTTTGTATTTACACATCAACCTGAGTTATTATTTAATATTATGACTGGATTAATGGATGAGAGATATGGTGAAATAGTAAATAGGTTTTTATTTTTTCACTGGGTAGATTGTCCACAGAGTAGAGGTTCATCGGCTATTCCACATAGTTATATGAGACAACTAGAAGCTATCAACCAATGTAATAAAGTATTTTTTCATACAGATATTGCTAGTGAATATTTTGAAAAGAATTGGAACAAAGATTGGTCTACTAATTTGAACTTGGATTATGTAAAATCCAAATCAAGTTATTTTCCATTAGCCGCAGATGATTTTCCAAAACCACAACCTGTTGAACTACCTGATAAAAAAATAATTGTATTTAATCATCGTTGGAATGTATCAACTGGTTGGAAAAGAATGGTAAAGTATACTGAAGATTTAAGTGATGATTATATGATATGGTGTACTGACCCTAAAGCACCAAAAGAGTATGCAGGAAAAGGACTACCTTTTTCACAATACGGATATTTATTAAAAGAGAGTCTATGTAGTGTATGTTTTGTTGATAGTTATGCTACTTGGAATCTATCAGTTCAAGATGGTTTAAAATTTGATAAACCAGTTTTATGTTATAAACATCCTGTAATGACGAAAGTTCTTGGGGAAGATTATCCATTTTTCTTCAAAACAAAAGAAGAATTTTTAAATCTATTAAAAGTAGTTGAAAAAAATGCAGGAAAAGAGTTTAAGTGGGAATTACCAGACCACGAGAATAATTTTAAAAATAATTTAATTAGTAGTATGGAAGATTGTTTATTGACAGATATAAATTGTCCAAAAGATACAATGAATTGGATTTATTGTATACTTAATGGTTATGAGTTTAAAAAAGATATTACGAATCAAGTTCAACCAAATCTTATGTTAAATTCAGTTTGGCAATATATTAGAAGATGGTTATTAGCTAATGGAGTTCAAGATGACCCAAATTGTCAATTTACAAGATATTCAATACCAGAAGATAAAAAAGAAGAGTTTGAAAAAATGACTCAATCAGTAGATTTAGTATTGAAACCAAAGACTACAAAACAAACAATAATAAGTAACAAAAATCACGGATTTTTCTAATGAGTAAAAGAATAAGTTATACACAAGTTTCTATGTACAATGAATGCCCTTGGAAATGGAAACTAAATTATATAGACGACCATCGAGAGTTTAAAGGTAATATTCATACTTTGTTTGGAACTGCAATGCACGAAGTTCTCCAAAAATATTTGAATGTTATGTACAATGACTCTGTAAAAAATGCAGATTTATTACCCCTTGAGAAGTTATTACAAGCTCGTATGGTTGAAGAGTTTAATAAAATGCACGAGTTTGGTACTGAAGACAAGTTGGTATCACAAGAGGATATGGAAGAGTTTTATCAAGATGGATTAGCCATTATAGATTTCTTTAAAAAAAGGAGAGGTCAATACTTCAGTAAAAAGGGTTATGAATTAATAGGTTGTGAAGTACCAGTTGATTTAGAATTACCCCAAAAATTACAATGGATTGGATATTTAGATATTGTAGTTAAAGATAAAATTAGAGATGTTATAAAGATTATTGATATAAAAACTGCAACTATGGGTTGGAATAAATGGCAGAAGAAGAATAAGAATAAAACTGACCAACTATTGTATTATAAACAATTTTATTCTATGATGTATAATCATCCAATAGATAAAATAGAAGTTGAATATTTTATTGTTAAAAGAAAATTATATGAAAATATGGACTTTCCTCAGAAGAGAGTTCAACAATTTTCACCCGCGAGTGGTAAACCTTCTATGAACAATGCTATGGGTAATTTGAAAAAGTTCGTAACAGAAGCTTTTACTGAAGAAGGTGAGTATAATATGGAACAGAAGTTTGAAAAGTTACCATCTGCAAAAAATTGTAAGTGGTGTGAGTTCAAGGGTAAACCAGAACTCTGTGATAGGAAAAAATAAACAAATAAACAGGAGAAAATAGTTATGACGCATTTTTATGAAGCACAAGTAGAGTTTGAAAAAACATTTGATACAAAAAACGGCCCAAAAACTAAAAAGACTAAAGAGAATTATTTAGTTGAAGGTGACTCGGTAACTTATGTAGAAGCTAGAGTAGCTAAATTTTTGAGTGATTCTCAAGACCCATTTGAAGTTAAATTAGTTAGAGAATCTAAAATAATTGAAGTATTAGATAGAATTAAATAAAGGAGAACTAATGAGTGATTTAGAAAGATTCAATGAATTAGTTGATGACATTTGGGAGATGGTGTTCGGAACTAAAAGAAGACCTGAAGAAGAAACACGAATGATGAAAAAAGAACCAGAATATACAAATGTAGATAAAGGTTATACAAAAGAGCATGTTAAAGCGTGGAAAGAACACACTAAGAAATCAAAAAGAAAAAGAGCTAGAAAAAAAGATGGTACATTTAGGGGTGATGATAAATCCACACCAAATGTAAATGAAGCTTGGGAGAATGAATAATGGAGTATAATTCAGATTTTAAGTATGATTTAAAAGAGGGTAAACTAAAGGGTGAGACAAAGATTCACAAGATGTTAACTGAATCCAAGATAGAAGTCAAGTTTGATAGAAAGACACGCGAAACTGGTAATGTTTACATTGAATTTGAATCAAGAGGAAAACCATCAGGTATTAGAACTACAGAAGCTGATTATTGGGTATATTTTACTCACGATGAAGAGTGTTTCGTTATCTCAGTTGAAAGACTTAAAGCTAAATTGGTAAATAAGAGCCCAAGAGTTATTCCTGGTGGAGATAGTAATACATCAAAGGGTTTTTTGATGAGACTAAAAGATTTAATAGGAGAATAATAATGGATTATTGGGATAGAGAGTATCCAACACATATAGAAGTACCTGAAGGTTATTGGGTATCTTCACATAATGTGGAATATACCACAGGAGAATAAAAATGCAGTTAGACCGAAGAAGGTTTTCTATGCGAATATGTTTGAAAGATGTCGTAGGAACTGATAATGAAAAAATATTGATGACATATTTAGATGAATCTAGTACAAAGTTTGATGTTCCTGTTTTATTGAAATTCTGGTATAATAAAGGAACAATAAGTGATAAAAAACTAGATAACTTTGTTAGAAATTATAAACATATTTTAGCTAAATACGGAACAAAGATATATACCCTTGAATCTCTAAAGAACGCTAATGGAGACGATGCGTGGTTTAATGTTACAGATGATAAAGGTTGGAAGGATAAAAAGAAATCTTTTAGGTTTACATATATTTTTGATGAAATAAAATCGCCATTATGGGGGTGTGTAAATTCTTTTATACAATTAGTAAATTTCCATACAAAAGAAAAACCAGAAAAAAAACCATTTAAGAAAAGGACATTCAATGAAAGTAGCAATCGTAGGAAGTCGTAAATATGAAAATCGAACTAAAATAAAGAAATTTATTTTTAAATTAATAGAAAAGTATGGTAGGGGTGTCACAATAGTAAGTGGTGGTTGCCAAGCTGGAGCTGACAGATATGCTAAAAAATATGCATTAGAATTAGGAGCTCAATATCGAGAATATCCACCATTTCACGAAGTACATAATTTATATTGTGCTTTACCTGAGAGTTGTTATAGTAAACCTTACAATGTAAGGTATTTTTTTGTCAGAAATAAACAGATAGCTCAAAATAGTGATAGAGTTGTAGCTTTTATCCCAAGTGGTGTTGAGTCAAAGGGGACAATATCAACTTTAAAATATGCTAAAAAGTTTGGAAAGAAAGTGATGGTGATAGATTAATGAATAAAATAAAACTACATAACAGATTAGAACATATGGATTATTATAAGATTGTTGATTATTATATAAATCAATATCACTATGATAAGATGATAGCCGTTTTATATGACCTTTCATATCATTTTAGTCAGTTGAGTACCGAAGAAGCTGAAAAACAAGTAGATAGACTTGGTTTATCTGAATTAGGATTAGAACAAGTTATAGAATCAGATGTTATTTTTATGGAATTTGACTCGATGACTGCTATGGAAGAGTATATGTATAAAACTGAATATGAGGGTGTTTGGATTAAATATTTTAAGTTTGGTGAATTATATGAAGAATATGAAGCTGATTTATAAAAAGCTCTTGACAAGTACTATAAAAAGCTCGTATATTATAGTATAAAGAAAAGGAGAATTTTATGAGAATAGGAATAGATTGTGATGGTGTTTTAAGAGATTTCATCCCTGATGTCATAAGTAAAATAAAACAAACTCATCCACAATATTCAGATAAAATTTTAGTTCCAGAATCTTGGGATTGGGAAACTTGGTTACCATTTTGGACAGAAGATGAGACAGAAAAATATGTCTTTGAAGATAATTATTATGATTTATTTGGTCCAGATGCAAATCCAATACCATCAGTTCTTGAAGATTGGCCAATACTAAAAGCTTGGGCTATTAAGAATGGTCACGAATTGGTTTTAGTATCGGCTCAAAGACCTCATTGTGAAGAACCAACTATGGAATGGTTACAGAGATGGGGAATAGTGTTTGATGAGTATAATTTTACAAAAGAAAAATGGTCAATTGATGTTGATGTGTTGATTGACGACTCTCCGGAGAAATTAGATATATTCAGCGAAAGAAGTGTAGCGTATGGAAGACCAATCTGTATGAGACAAACTTGGAATCAAGAGTCACAAAAAAAGTATATGACAATTGATAGATTATCAGATTTAGTAGGAAGAGTATTCGGATAAAATAAAAAGTTTTTTTTCATTTTTTCCTATATATTTATATTTATATATACAGATATATGATTTCAAGGGAGAAATACTATGAAAAATACTAAACTAACATCTGTTAAAGTTATAGAAGAACTTTATAATAGTTTTAAAAAAGAAACAATCGGTAATGATTTCAATTTACAAAAACTTGTAAATCGTTCAATATACAAATATACAACAGATGACGAATTTAGAGACAAGCTTCACGAAGAAGATGGATTAAAAGATGATGGAACTTGTTTTTAAAAATTAAATAATAGAAGGAAAAGGTTATATGAAATTAGCAAGAAAAAAGAAGAAAATTTTACTTTTATCAGATGATTTAAGAATGCATTCTGGAATAGGAACTATGTCTAGGTTTTTTGTTAAAGGGACATTAGATAGATATGATTGGGTTCAATTGGGTGGAGCTATAAAACATCCAGATAAGGGTAAGATAGCAGATTTATCACAAAGTCTGAAAGACGAAACTGGTGTAAACGATGCTTATTGTAAAATTTACGCTACTGATGGTTATGGAGACCCTAATATTTTAAGAGAAATTTTAGCATTAGAAAAACCAGACGCTATTCTACATTTCACAGACCCAAGATTTTGGATTTGGTTATATCAAATGGAACACGAGTTAAGACAAACAATGCCACTTATGTATTATACAATATGGGATGACTTACCTTATCCAAGATGGAATGAACCATTCTATGAATCTTGTGACTTATTGATGGCAATATCAAAACAAACATATGGAATAGTTAATAATGTTGTTCGTAAGTACCCAAAAGATGATTGGGCGATAACATATGTTCCTCACGGAATTGATGAGAATATGTATTATCCGATTGATTCATTTGATAAAGATTGGGAAAAATATAAAACCTATAGAAAATCTTTAATAGGAGATTCAGAATTTGTAGTCTATTGGACTAATAGAAATATTCGTAGAAAACAACCTGGTGATTTAATTTTAGCATATAAATTGTTCTGTGACACATTAACAAAAGAACAAGCTAAAAAATGTTGTTTATTAATGCATACTACAGCAGTTGACCCTAATGGTACTGATTTACCTGCAGTCGTAGATGAAATATGTCCAGACTATAAAGTTGTAATCGATGAATCTAAGGTTGATGATACACATATGAATTTCTTATATAATATGGGAGACATTACTGTTAATATAGCGTCAAATGAAGGATTTGGTCTATCAGGTGCAGAATCACTAATGAGTGGAACACCAATTCTTAATAATATTACTGGTGGAATGCAAGACCATTGTGGTTTTAAATTAAAAGGTAAGTATTTAACTGCTGATGATTATATTGAGTTAGGTTCACTACACGATGATAAAAAGTGGAAAAATAATCCTGATTTAACTTATGGTGAGTGGGTAAAACCAGTTTGGCCATCCAATCGTTCAATGGTTGGTTCGCCTCCAACACCATATATCTTCGATGACAGATGTCGTTTTGATGATGTAGCTGAAGCGATTAAAGAGTGGTATGATATGTCGCATGAGGATAGAGAATCTGCAGGAGCTAAGGGAAGAGAATTTGTTCAGGACCCTGAAAGTGGAATGTCTTGTAAAAATATGAGTAAGAATTTCATTAAAGATATGGACAAATGTTTCGAAAAGTTCACACCAAGAGAAAAATTCACACTATTTGAGGTATAATATGAGTAAATTATTAAAAGATATAAAGGTAAAAGAGCACCTTATAAAAGAAAAACAAATGGTAGTCGTTTATTTTGATTTTCAATATCCAATGGAAGACAAAGCTATTGAACAAGTAACACAGACAATATCAAATATAATAAACGAAGACCCTAAATTTATTAATAGAGTTATCTTTTTACCAAAAGGTTTTGATATGTACAATTTATCAGAAGATGATTTTATTAAAATATGGAAAAGTAAAGTAGATGCAAAAAAGGTTGATGAGTTAATAAAAGATGATAAACAACTTAAAGACCCTAATCAATTAGAAATGTTTGAAAACGATGTGGAGGTTGTAACAAAATGAAAAAACCAATTATGTTAATTGCAGCTCCTGTAGCAACTAGGAGTGGATATGGAAATCATTCAAGGGATTTAATTGAATCTCTGATTGAAATGGACAAGTGGGATATTAAAATAGCAAGTCTTAGATGGGGTGATTGTTCTATGGATGCTTTAGATGAGAATAATCCAGTTCATCAAAAAATTATGAAATGTTTTTTAGGCCCAAATAATCAATTAAACCAACAACCAGATGTTAATATTGATATTAGAGTTCCTAATGAGTTCCAAAAAATTGGTAAGTTTAATATTGGTATAACTGCTGGTATGGAAACTACTTTAGTATCACCAGAGTGGATTGAAGGTTGTAATAGAATGGATTTAGTAATTGTACCATCAGAACATTCTAAAAAAACATTTTTAAATTCTAAATGGGATAAATTACAAGATTTACCAGATGGACAAAAACAAAAAGTTGGAGAAATAACTATTCAAACACCAATCGAAGTTTTATTTGAAGGTGCAGATGAACTTATTTATAAAAAAACAAAAGACATTCCAAAAACTATTAAGTCAACACTAGATAATATAAAAGAAGATTTTTGTTTTTTATATGTTGGTCATTGGTTAAGAGGTGATTTAGGTCAAGATAGAAAAGATACTGGTATGCTTGTTAAAGTATTTTTAGAAACATTTAAAAATAAACAAAACCCACCAGCACTCATAATGAAAACTAGTGGAGCTACATTTTCAATTATCGATAGAGATGAAATTATGAAAAAAATTGAAGGTATTAAAACACAGATTGAAAATGCAGATAAACTACCACCAATTTATTTTTTACACGGTGATTTAACCGATGAAGAAATGAATGGTATGTATAATCATCCTAAAGTTAAAGCTTGTCCATCATTCACAAAGGGTGAAGGATTTGGTAGACCTTTATTAGAAGCTACTTTCGCAGATAAATTGGTTATAGCGTCTAACTGGAGTGGTCAGACAGATTTTCTTGATTCAAAAATGTCAGTAATGTTACCAGGACAATTAAATAATGTACATCCATCGTCAGTATGGGAAAAAGTAATATTACCAGAATCAAAATGGTTTACTGTAGATTATTCCTATGCATCAAAAACTTTATTAGATGTATGGAAAAACTTTAAAAACTATTCTACAAGAGCTATGAAACAAGGTACTCAGAATAGACTTAAATTTACACTATCTAATATGAAAAAAGAATTTGGAGTATTGATGGATAAGTATATACCTGAATTTCCAAAAGAAGTTGAATTAAAACTACCAACTCTTAAAAAAGTTAACAATTCAGAAAATAACTTACCTAAAATAAAATTACCAAAATTAAATCAAGAGGAAACAAATGAAACAGCAAATACAATATAAGGAAGAACAAATAACGAGTCCTATAGACGGTAGTAATAAATGTTTTAGAATTTTTAGTGAACCTGAGACAACTGAACAATATTTATGTATGACTACTGGTTTTTCATCAACAACAGACCACAAAATTGGTTCTGATGTATTGACTCAAGAGTTAGCTAGAGTTCCAGAACTTGTTCAGACTTTACAACATTATGATAAAGAGAGGGATATAGTTTGGATACCTACGATAATGAATGTACCTGGAAAAGGTATGGTTTTTCCAGAAGGAAATCTTGAAAATTGGGGTTGGTCTTTTGCTCCTATTGTTGAAATACCAGAAGACGAAAGAAAGAATTATCCTATCCCAGATAAAGAAGGGGAATTTTTTGATTCTAAGCTAGATATAGATAATTCAGAAAAATTTAAAAAAGATGAATTTCACAAAGCTCTTATTAAAATGGGAGTATTGAGTAAAGACTTTAAAGGGAGTTTATTAAATGCCAACTAAGTATAATCATCAAAAAAATGTAATTAACGAACAAGCTACTGGTAAAGGGAAGATACAATCAGGTGATATTGTTCTTTTTAATTATAGTGGTAAAAAAGTTACTACTAAGAGACCTATGGTATTAGTTCTCCATCCAAATTGGAAGGGATACTTACACGGGTTGAATATTGATTATATACCAGAATCTACTTTGAAAAAATTATGGGAAATGACAAAAGTTACACTAGCTGGTAAGGTTCAAAGATTAACAAAACTTAGATTACCACTACTAAAAGCTGACATTGGTAATCCTAAATCTTTTTATACTAGTAGATTAAAAAAGTTTCTTACTGGACAACTTGGTAAGACTGGAGTAGCATATAGAACATACACTATTTCTTCAGTTGGTGGTATTAAAAAAATAGATTATAGATTTCAAGATTCTGCTTTTACAAAAGAAACTGAACAAGCTTTAGATTCTTTAGATAAATAAAATAAAAAAGGTTACAAATGAAGTTAAGTTACGCAATCACTACTCATAATGAGTATGAAGAGATTAATGAGTTACTTGGTATACTCGTACATCACATAGACCCAAAAAAAGATGAAATAGTAATCCTAGATGATTTCTCAGACGAAAGAACACAAGAAGTATTCAAATCTTGGACAGCTCAATATGACCATCTAATTAATTTTAAAATAGAACAAAGAGCTTTAAATAAAAATTTCGCAGAACAAAAAAATTATTTAACTAGTATGTGTTCGGGTGATTATATTATCAATATAGATGCCGATGAAATTCCACACGATGTGTTTTTAAATCAAATTAGACAAGTTATAGAAATTAATGATGTAGATTTAATTTGGGTGCCAAGAGTAAACACAGTTGATGGTATCACACAAGACCATATACAACAATGGGGTTGGAATGTGAATGAGAAGGGTTGGATAAACTATCCTGACTATCAGGCTAGGGTTTATCGAAATGTAGAACATATAAAGTGGATTAAACCTGTACACGAAATTATAACAGGTGCTAAAACTTTTTCTCATCTCCCACCACACGAAGAACTAAGTTTTTATCATAAAAAGAAAATTGATAAACAAGAACAACAAAATGAATTATATGGGAAAATCCAAAGTGAAAAATAAATTAAAAGTCGTAATTCCATCATATAATAATGAAGAATGGGTAAAAATAAATTTAGAAAGTATCTTAGAACAAGACTATGATAATTATGAGGTTCTATATATCAATGATTGTTCTACTGATAATACTAGGTTTATGGTTGAAGAAATGGTTGGTGATAATCCAAAATTTAAAATTCATACAAATAAAAAAAATATGAAAAGGGGTTATAATATTGCTCCAAAAAATCTTGAACATTTTTTTGACGATGAAGAAGATATTTTAGTTTTTATTGATGGTGATGATTGGTTACCTACCCCTGATGTTTTCAGTAAGGTAAATGACTACTATAATAATAGTAAATGTTGGATGACATATGGTGGTATGGTATGTTGGGAGGGTGGAGATGATGTAAAACCTGCTAATCCACAAAACTCACCATATCCAGATAATGTTCATTCAGAACAAATGTATAGAAGAGATATGTGGAGAGCTAGTCATTTAAGAACATTTAAATGGTTTTTGTATAATAAAATTAAAGATGAAGATTTGAGATACTCGAAAACTGATGAATATTATTTTCACGCAGAAGATTTAGCCTCTTCTTATCCTTGTCTTGAAATGTGTCCTAAAAATAAAATTGGTGTAGTAGATTTTACTAGTTATGTTTTTAATGCATTTCCATCCAATAGAGCAAGAGGTGTTGAAAGAGAAAATCAAGCTGGTGTAGAGTTGGAAACAGAAATTAGGTATCAGAAACCTTATAATACATTACCAGTAGAAGACTCAGAGAATTATATAGTTCCAACATTAGCGGGTGGATTGGGTAATATGATGTTTCAGATAGCTGCATCAATAGGTTTATCTAAAGATACTAACCACCAAGTAAAGATTGATTATAATCACATTGGAACATTACACAGACCACCATCTGTATACGAAGAAAATATATTTAGAAACATACCAAAATTAACTGAAAAGTTAAATGAACAAAATATAAATGTTGAAAATTTTACATATGAAAAAATAAAGTTACCATTAAGTAATATAAAATTAGATGGATATTTTCAATCACCTAAATATTTTGAACATTGTAAAGAAGAAATAATAAACTTATTCTCAGATAAAAATAATAATCCGATGCGTAAAGGTTATGTTTCTCTTCATATACGGAGGGGGGATTATACGAAACTTAGTCAGTACCACCATAATATAGATTTACAATATTATTTAAATGCTATAGATTATTTCAATGGATATAATTTTTTAGTTTTTAGTGATGATATAGATTGGTGTAAAGATAATTTCAAGGGAGATAATTTTACTTTTATAGAAGGTCAAGATGATGTTCAAGATTTATATATGATGGCAGAGTGTGAACATAATGTTATAGCAAATTCAACTTTTAGTTGGTGGGGAGCATATCTTAATACTAATCCAAATAAAGTTGTTATTTATCCTGATAAATGGTTTGGAGAAGCAAATTCACATTTGAAAAGTATTGATATTTTTCCTGATGAATGGATATGTTTAACTGAAGATTTACCTAAAAGTATAGTCAATCTTGTTGATGGTGCTTTTAAACATTTAGCAAATAGTAGTGGAAGATATTCACAAGTTCATAGAAAAATATCTAAGAATATAAAATATGTTAGAGATTTACAAAAGTGGGATGGTGTGACTCTTGTTACCGATAGTATGTTAGATACTGATGTAGCAAGGTCAGTTAGAAGTAAATATAAAATTGGTTGGTTACTTGAATGTCGTGAAATAAATCCAATATCATATAATACATTTGATTCTTGGAAAGACAACTATGATTTTATACTAACATATGATTCAGAACTATTGTCAAAATATCCAGAAAAAACTAGACTTTATAATTTTGGTGGTTCTTGGGTTAAAGAAAATAACTATGGGTTGTATGATAAAACAAAAAATATATCTATGATATACTCGGAAAAAAATACAACAGAAGGGCATAGACTTAGACATCAGATAGCCAATTTAGTTGAGAGTGGTGTTGATTTATTAGGTAGAGGAACACCAAATCCAATTCAAACTAAAGAAGATGGTTTAGTAGATTATCGATACTCTATTGTAATTGAAAATGTTAGTTTGGATAATTATTTTACTGAAAAATTAATCGATTGTTTAATGGTTGGAACTATACCAATATATTGGGGTTGTCCAAATGTATCAAATTATTTCAATACTGATAGTATTCTTTCTTTTAATAATTTAGAAGAGTTAAATGACATATTTTCTAAATTAGATGATAATTTTTATAATGATAAACTTAATTCTATAAAATATAATTTAGAAGAAGCTAAAAAATATTGTATAACTGAAGATTTGATATATGAAAATATTCTAAAGGAGTTAGTGTGATTTTAATATCTCATAGAGGAAATTTAGAAGGTAAGCAACCAGAACAAGAAAATAATCCATTATATATTTACAACGCACTAAACAAGGGTTATGAGGTTGAGATAGATGTTTGGTATAAAGATAGTGAGTTTTATCTTGGACACGATGAACCAACATATCATATAAATTTAAATTGGTTAAGAAATAAAAAATTATGGTGTCACGCTAAAAACATAGAAGCACTTAATGTAATGCTTGATAATGATATTCATTGTTTTTGGCATCAAGAAGATGATGTAACATTAACATCGTGTGGGTTCATATGGACTTATCCAGGAAAACAATTGACATCAAAGTCTATTGTAGTTTTACCTGAATTAAACAATGACAATACACTTACAATGTTACCAAAAAATATTCTTGGAATATGTAGTGATTATATTATAAATTATAAGGAGTGAAATGATTAAATTATTAATATTAGACATAGATGGAGTTATGACTGATGGGACTAAATTGTATGGATTAGATGGTTTGACTATGGGTAAACGATATTGTGACAGAGATTTTACAGCTATTAAACAATTTAAAGCTGCTGGTGTTCAAGTTTGTTTTCTTTCAGGTGATGATAAGGTAAATGAAGCTATGGCTAAAAATAGAAAAACAGATTTCTATTATTCAAGAGGTAAAGAGAAAACAGATTATCTATCAGAGTTCACAGAGACATATAATTGTTCTATTGAGGAAATGGCATATGTTGGTGATGATATATTTGATATTCCAATTATGGAAAAAGTGGGTTACTCTTATTGCCCATCCGATGTTCCACAAGTTGTAAAAGATGCTAGCAGTTGGGTACTGAGTAGAAAATGTGGTGACAATGTTATATCCGACTTGTATGAAAAATTGGTTGGACTAGGATTGGTAGACTATTCCACATTAGAAGACATTAAAGAATTGGATAAGTTGGAGTCATTTTAATGTATGATGTAAGTTTATATGGACACCTTACCTTTGATAGAATTTTTGATGGTTTTAGAAAAGATACTTGTGTTGGTTCTATGGGTAATGTATGGTATAACTTGACAAAAATAAATCCACTATTAAAAATTAATTTAGAACCAACTGATATAGGTGAAGCTTTAATTTTAGTGAATAAGGATAAGTCAGAAAGAACTTCTATTGCTAATTTAAATATGGTATCGCAGAAACCAATGATTTCAAAATCAAAGTGGAGTCACATCTTATATGTTAATGCATTATCTGATACATCTTTTATTTCAGATATAGAAGATGGAATAGTGTCTGTTGATATATGTAGAGGTTCAGTTTTAAAAAATTTAAATGTATTAAGAGCGGTTGACTTTATATTTATATCAGATGAGGATATATTTACTGAAGTAGATAAACTCATAAAACTTGTTAGACAAGCGGTTATATTACATCATAGTGGTGGTAGTATTTGTTATAAAAAAGATGGTTCTAAAATTAAAACCAATGTAGATATAATAGACAATATTAATGTGTTAGGATGTGGAGACAAATTAGCATCTTATTTCATCAGTAACTATTTAGATACAAATGATTTAAAAAAATCGATAGAAAATTCACATAAATTAGTAACAAAAGATTTGGAGGAATCTAAATGAATCAAGTAAAAGATGTAAACTTGAAAAAAAGACTTCTTGAACTTCATTATAAAAATAAAGAAGAGCATGTTGGAAGTTGTTTTTCGGGTATAGAGATAATAGATAATATTTTTAGTAAAATGGATAGAGACGATATTTTTGTTCTTTCGTGTGGTCACTTAGGTTACGCGTTATATACTGTATTAGAAAAATACTATGGTATAGATGCACAAGAACTTGTTGACAAACACGGAGGTCATCCACATTTGGATGAAGAGAATAAAATTTATTGTTCATCTGGTAGTTTGGGTTTAGGTATAACAGTAGCAGTTGGAAGAGCTTTAGCTAATCCAGATAGAGATGTATATGTTCTTATTAGTGATGGAGAATGTGCGGAAGGAACTATATGGGAAAGTCTACGATTTATATATGAACAAAATATTAAAAATATAAAAATATCGGTTAATGTTAATGGGTATGCTGGATATGATGCAGTAGACACTAGTTATTTGAAAAAAAGATTAAAAGCTTTTTCTCCAGATATAAACATAGTTAATACGAAGGTATCACATTTCAGTTTTCTGAAAGGAATAAATGCACATTATCATATAATGAAAGATGATGATTATAAATTAGCTTTGGAGGAATTAAATAATGAGTGTTAGAAAAGAGTTTATAAGTTTATTGTATGATGAGATGGCAGTAAATGAAGATATAGTTTTAATTTTAGGAGATTTAGGTTATGGACACTTTGATAAGTTTCGTATAGATTTTCCAGATAGAGTTTATAATCCAATGGCCGCAGAACAATTGATGGTTGGTATGGCAGTAGGGATGGCATTAGAAGGTAAGATACCGATATGTTATTCCATCACACCATTTGTTATTTTTAGACCATTTGAATTATTAAGGAATTTTCTTGACCACGAGAAAATACCTGTGAAATTAGTTGGTAGTGGTAGAGATAAAGATTATGGTGCTTTAGGATTTTCACATTGGGGGATTGATGATAAAGTTCATATGAATAGTTTTAAGAACATTAAAAAATACTGGCCGAAAGATGTTGGTGTTATGAAGAAAGAATTTAAAGATGTTCTATATAATAAAAAACCATCATATCTCAATTTGTCAAAATAATTAACTAAGGAGAATAGTGTGAAAAAATGTAATGTATTAATTCCAATGGCAGGAGCAGGTTCAAGATTTGTTGATGCAGGTTACATAATGCCCAAACAACTTATTATGGTGGATGGAACTCAAATGTTAGATTGGAGTTTAAAATCTATTAATAAGGATGATTGTAACTTAATTTTCGCAATAAGACAAGAACATATCAGTAATTTTTCTATGGATAAAATACTAAAAAGTAGATATGGTGATGATATAAAAATAGTGGTAGTAGACCATTTGACAGATGGTAGTGTATCAACTTGTTTACTTGCTAAAGAATATATTGACAACGATGACCCTTTGTTGATTTATACATTAGATGTATTTTTTGAACCATACTTTAATCCATCAGATTTACCAGATAGTGATGGTTTCTTATTAACATTTAAATCTAATAATGATGGTTATAGTTACGCACAATTAGATGAGGATGGATATGTAAGTAGAACTGCGGAAAAAGAAGTTATAAGTGAAAATGCGGCAGTAGGTGTTTATGGATATAAAAGTGGTAAGATGTTTGTTAAGTATGCTGAAAAAATGATTGATGAAAATATAAGAACTAAAGGTGAATTTTATGTTTGTCCATTATATAATTTAATGATAGAGGATGGTTTGAAAGTTACTACTAAACCAGTAGAAAAGATGCATTTAATGGGAACTCCATCAGAGTTAGAATTTTTTACATCACATACATTGAAAAGATTTGGAACAAAACCTATCGCTTTATGTGCAGACCATTCAGGCTATGAGTTAAAAGAGGACGCTAAAAAAGTTTTATCTGAAAATGGTTTAGAATATATTGACTTTGGTACATTTGTCAATAAAGATTGTGATTACAATGATTATGTTTCTCAGGCAGTAGAGTTTGTAAATAAAGGTGATTGTGATTTTGTTTTAGCATTTTGTAGAACTGGTCAAGGAGTAAACATCTCTGGAAATAAGAGAAAAGGTATACGAGGAGCTCTTATATTTGATGAATATACTGCAGAACATTCTATTAGACATAATAGTGCTAATTTCTTTTCTATTCCAAGTAAATATGTTGGAGTGGATTTATTAGACAGAATGATAAAGATATGGAAACATACTACATTTGATGGTGGAAGACATATGACTAGAATACAAAAAACGGAGAGTTATGAAAATATCTAATATAAAAGATATGAAGGGTGGTTGGTTTGTTGGAAATTTTAATCCATCTCTTTTGAAAACAGATAAATTTGAAGTCGGTCTCCATAAACATAAAAAGGGTGATGAGACTCATCACCATTATCATAAAAAGAGTACAGAGATAAATGTAATTATAAAAGGTAAAATGATTGTAAATGGTAAGGAGTTATCTACTAATGACATTTTTATTTTTGAACCTTATGTTGTATCTGAAGCTGAATTTATAGAGGATACGGAGTTAATAGTTGTTAGAGATGCATCTAATCCTACTGATAAGTATATGGTAAATGAATGAAAATAGCGTTATGTTTATCAGGACAATCAAGGTTTGTAGAAGAGGGTTATAAATCATTTTCTAAAAATTTAATTGGTTTTGAGAATTTTGATATTTTTGTTCATAGTTGGGAAGATAATGAATATCAAAAAGTTTTAGATTTATATAATATTACAAATCATATAATAGAACCACAGAGATATGACATAATATTTGATGAAGATAATGTTGACTATTCTCAAAAAGATGCGGGTAGTGGTAATTTTGTACATTATAGTATGTTTTATTCGATATGGAAATCTAGTCAATTAAAACAGATATATGAAAAAACTCATAATTTTAAATATGATTGTGTTATTAAAAGTAGATTTGATGTAGCTTTATTTGATAAGTTAGATGTTATGAATCAAAATTTAAATTATATAAATTCACCAGATGTGTGTGGAAATCCAAATGTCATATCGGATTGGTTTAATTTTTCTAACTCAGATAATATGGATGTTTATTTAGATGTATATCATAATATGCCACAATACAAGTCTGATGGAGTTATTATGACTGCAGGAGAAGAATTATTTTCTCATCACTATAAAAAAAATGCTTTGGAAATTAAAAAAATAGCTTGTAACTTATGTTTAATTAGAAATAACGAAACTAGTATACCATACTGGGTTTCGGTAGAAAAAATAGGAAATATATTATGATTTTAGTGACTGGTGGTAGTGGTTTAGTTGGTAAACATTTAAAAGATATTTTACCTGATGCAGTTTATATATCATCGAAGGATTATGATTTGACAGATTTACAGCAAGTTAGAGATATGATGTCAGAGTATAATCCAAGTGTTGTGATTCATTTAGCTGCTAGAGTTGGTGGTATTCTTGATAATATGACATATCCAGTAGATTATCTTGAAGAGAATGTTTTGATGAATACAAATGTTTTAAAAGCTTCTCACGAATTTGATGTCGATAGAGTTATTGCAATACTCAGTACTTGTATTTATCCAGACAAGGTTGATACATATCCTATGGTGGAAGAAGACCTATTCAATGGCCCACCAACACCAAGTAATTTCTCATATGGTTTTGCTAAAAGATGTATGGCAGCTCATATAGATTCTTATGTAAAGCAATATGATAAAAAGTGGTCTTATTTAATTCCTTGTAATTTATATGGAGAACACGACAAGTATGAAGAACACAATAGTCATTTTGTGTCTGCATTAATTAGAAAGATACACGAAGCTGATAATGAAATTCAGTTGTGGGGAACAGGTAAACCACTAAGACAATTTATGTATGGTGGTGATTTAGCAAGAATAATTAAGTATATTATGGATAATGATATAGTTGAAAATTTAAATGTAGCACCAGAAGAAGTTTATAGTATTGATGAAATTGCAAATATCGCAAAAAGCTCTTGTTTTAAACCTGAATTGCTCGTAAATTATGACTATGATAAACCAGATGGGCAATATAGAAAAGATGTAGATTCTTCTAAATTGCTAAAACTATTAAAAGATTTTAAATTCATATCACTTAGTGATGGTATTACAAAAACATATAAAAGGGTGGCACGAGAATGGTAAAGAAAGCATTAATAACAGGAATCAATGGTCAAGATGGTTCTTATTTAGCAGAATTTTTATTAGAAAAGGGTTATGAAGTTCACGGAATTTTAAAAAGAAATTCAGTAGCAGAAAATCAAACGGCAAGATTAGAAGGTATATTTTCAAAACTACATCTTCAATATGCAGATATGACGGATATGGCATCATTGATAAAGGTATTACAAGATGTTCAACCAGATGAAATATATAATTTAGCTGCTCAATCGCATGTTAGGATTTCATTTGACCAACCAATATATACAGCTCAAACTGTTGCAATAGGAGTGATGAATTTATTAGAAGCTATTAGATTAGTTTGTCCAAGTGCTAGAATGTATCAAGCATCATCATCTGAAATGTTTGGTAATAGTATTGATGAGGATGGATTTCAGAGGGAAACAACACCATTAAATCCTGTATCACCATATGGTTGTGCTAAAGTATTTGGATATAATTTAGTTAGGAATTATAGAAATTCATACAATTTATTTCTAAGTAATGGTATTCTATTTAATCACGAATCGCCTAGAAGAGGAACAAATTTTGTGACTAATAAAGTTGTCAAGGAAGCAGTTAAAATATATAAAGGTTTGTCAGATAAACTTCTTTTGGGTAATTTAGAAGCTACTAGAGATTGGGGACACGCTAAAGATTATGTTGAATGTATGTGGTTGATATTACAACACGAT
>MDSV01102171.1_pt1 | contig 19796 bp, 17 predicted proteins | sample 810851 | NCBI WGS metagenome assembly MDSV01 (sample SAMN05326640, study PRJNA326480) | marine metagenome | isolation source: seawater | place: Atlantic Ocean: North East | collected 2012 | reverse complement strand
TGATGAAGAGTCAGGTGAGTTTGACGCTAAGTTAAAACAGTATCCCACGACAGTGGGTTCACAAAAGTTTGAACCTATAAACGTAGATAAAAGTGACTCCATAAAAGCGGACAAATATTTCCAGTCTAGATTGAATGAATTAAAGGATGAATATAAAAGGTTAGTTAATGAATATAACTGGACAAGTTTAGTGTATAAATCTACCTATAATTTTCAGCCTATTTTGGGAGAACCATATCACTTATACGAGAACGAAAACAAGGATTTATTCTTAAGTTTAATTGAACCTAGTCAATGGGATAGAGTATATATAGGAACTTTTAAATTATTGAATAATGGTAAGTGGGAAAAACTATAGGGTTTATTATATTCTTTTTTTTGCACTTTATAATATTAATACCCCCTCGAAGTGTGGTATAGGGGATTCCGGGGACAACACCTCCAACTCCCCGAAGGGGATAGAACTCTTTTCTTTTTAGAAATATTTGCATTATTCAAATCGCACAAAAATATTTATAGATATGATACCAAATCCGGAAATAATTATACTGCTCTTTTTAGGAGCTTTTTTAGTGTTTAAATTTATATTCTGGATTATAGAGCGCTTAGATGGATAATAAAGCGGCCACCTGCACCCCGGCGGAACCCGAACCCGACTTCGTCGGACCGGCCGAATCGGGACCCGTCCCTTATTTAAAACCTTTTATTTATGGACGATATTTATTGTATAACAATGAAAGACTTAATTAGAAACATATTAAGAGAACAAACTGACGACATGGGTAGAACACAATCTGGTCGTGATGCTTTAGATGCAAAGACGGATAAACTTAAACAAAAACTTAGAGTACTTTTTACTTACATGACAACTGTGGGTGGTAAACAGGGTTGTAGAGACTTATTAAATTACTATGAAAGGTATGGTCACCCATCAAATTACGCTTTTAATAATGCTCCAGATAATCAAAAAGAAATGGCAGTATTAGCAGGTAAAATAGAACAAGGACTTAAAATTGTTGGTTTGGCACCTAAAAACTTTAATCATTTTTTACTTTATACTATTTTAGTGAATTACCTACATAATGGGGGTAGTAATAGAAAGTTTTCAGAAGGTGATATTGAATTAATTCCTGGTAAGATGTATGAAGTTGATGTTTCAGTTACAGAAACCGTTACTGAATATTCTACTATTATGTGTGATGTCTATGGGTCTGATAAAGAATATGCTGAAGATAGAGCGAAAAATGACCCTTGGATGTATGAAGTGGATAGACAAACTGAGGATAGTGATTACCATGGGGACATAGAAGTTGAGGATGTTAGTCACTCAAAAGTAGCAGAACTTAACCTTACTCCATCTCTCTTTGTCTAATGTAATAGATATTTATAAAAAAAATAAATTATGAAAGATATATTAAATTTAAACGAATCAGAAAAAAATAGAATTAAAGGGTTATACGGAATTAACGAACAATCAGCTGATAAAAGTAGAGAAGATAAATTAATAAGTGATGGTTATAAGAAAGTTAATAAAATAAATTTACCAGATGGGGCATACACATTAGGTGGTAGTGGGTATGTACCACAAATAAATTATAGAAATGGAGAATCAACAGGATATGTGTTAGTTCTTAATAGTGGTATTAGAGGTTTCTGGAGTGGTAGTATAAAATTTGTTGGAGGTAAGTTTGAAGGTAAACATGAAAAATATATTAATGACTACTCTGGTATATTTTTTAATGAAAGTACTAAAGGAGAAGAACCAAAAGCTGGAGTAATTACACAAGGAGATAAAGCTAGATTATTGTATAAAGCTTTTGAGTTGGATAATATTAGAGAAATGAGTGAAAGTGATGTTGACGCGATAATACAAATATTAAAAAAATATAAAGGTAAACTAGATTTGAAATCATCTAAGTATGGGGATGTAGGTGAACCATTTGGTTTATAAAAAAATAAACATTATGAAAGATATATTAAATTTAAACGAATCAGAAAAAAACCGAATTAGAGGTTTACATGGAATGCAACAGATTAATGAAGAAAGTGATGACGTAAAAAAAGTTAGAGAACTAGAAGCTTTAAAAAAATCTGGTATAGCCTACCCAGATGAAATCAAACAATTATCTTCAGAAATTGAAGAAAACTTAGCTATGGGTATGAGTGAAAAAGGTGAAGTTGAAGAAGTAGAACAATACCTAAATGAAAAAGGTTTAAAAATAGATAAGGGTGAAGGTAGAATGGCAAAACACGATACTATGGAATTAGTGAATGACGCAAAAGAAGTTTCTGACATGATTCAAGACGATATGGATTTACCTGAGTGGGTTGAATCAAAAATAACTATAGCAGCTGAAAACTTAAATACTGTTAGAGATTATATATCTCACCACATACTCGGTATACACAAATAAAACACAAAACATTCTTAATATTAAAAGGTCCTTTTGGGACCTTTTTTATTTTATTATAAAAGTCTAGATTTTTAATCTCGTTTTGTACCACATTACATATTTATTAATAAACACTAAAACTTATGGGATGCAAAGTAGGAGAAAAAATTTTAAATTGGGAGAGTACTAAACATACTTTAGACCAAATGGCTGTTGAAATACAGGGTTATTTATGTAATAAAAGAAATAGACAATTAGGTTATTTTAAAAATGAAGTTAAAAGATTGATAGCTAATGGAAAACCTACTGCGGCAGAATTAAAGTATATAAAATGTGATTGTCTTAATAAAAGTTTAGTTAAGGGTGTGTGTAAAATGGGTGCCTGTATAGAAATATATGATGGTGGTAAATGGAAAGTTAGTATAAATATTGATTAGGATAAATTTAAAACATACAATTTAATGGGTCATAAAGTTTTTATTCGTCACACCTATATCTATAAATGTTCTAATAAAAAATGCGAAGAAGAGTGGAAAGTTAATGAAGCTGAAACTCTAGAAGTTTTACATTGTCCATATTGTGGTAAGAAAGATAGTGTAGAATATGTGTTAGTTGACCAAAGAGAAAAATATCAAAGAAAATGGGAATAGAACCAGATGAATGGGATAATTGGTATCCCGACCAAACCCTATAGATTATTTATTAGACCAATTCTCTATTTCTTCCTTTGAAGGCCAACCTAATAATTGTTTACAATCTCGACAAACATATCTAACACCTCTTTGATAGTCAATAAATCTAATATCTTTTATGGGATGAGTACAATTATCTTGTATTTTTTTTAATTCCCTTTGATACTCAGAGATTTTATTTATTAATCTATCAGCTTTTCCCATAATTATTACAGGTTTATAGTTAATATTAGTCTTTAGTTTTTTTATAATTTTTCCAGTCCAACCAAAAACCAGAAATAACAGATAAATGCATAATAACAGATAACATTAATTCCACCCAATCATCATAAGTTTTTAGATGTAAATGTATGTGACCTACGACCCAAAATGGTATAGCGAATTGTTGACTATACCATATTAAACTAAAAGTTATAAATTTTTTCACTTATTACGTCTATTATTTATAAGAAATCCAAAAGCCTGTCTATCCATTTTATAAGAATAAAATAATCCTTTTACTAAGTAATAACGTAATTTTTTCATTTTTTAAGTATTTTTTTCGTTTTTATTAATTTTATAAGTTACTAGTACAGCAATTAAGGAGTATATTATAAGTACAGTTGTTGTTGTCATAGCTTAATAATAGTAAATATGTAAAAAAAATCCAGTTTCCCCCTAAGTACTTTACTATTTACACTAATTTTAACTATATTTACGCTGTCCTTAGAGACATAAACTATAAAAAAATCAAAAATTATGGAAATATTTTTAACAGTTTTAATTACACTTGGGGTTGTATCTTTAATTAGTGCAGTTTGGGGCGTGGTAAGGTTGAACAAAAGGGTCGATGACTTGGAAGTTGCAAGAATGGACATAGATGATGAAATTATTAGGTTGAGAGGTGACCTAGAAGATGATATTAGTCATATTCATAGAGAAATGGTCAGTGATAAAGACTTTCATACTAGTAATTTAGACAGAAGATTAGATAAAATATGGTCAGACCTACATAAATTGGAAAAATCTCATCATTCTTTAGCTAAAAATGCGTTAGAATAACCAACTACAAACTTATTTATTAAAAAGGCCTGAATCCAGGCCTTTTTTTTATCATAACCTAAGTATTTATCTATAAAATACCATTAATATGAAAAAAATCACTCTAACAGAGGCAGAATTAACAAAAATAATCCAAAAAGTAATAAAAGAAGATGCTGGTAGGGATACTCCAGGTGGGAATCCAGATTATTTCTATGGTGATGGTTCATTAGACAGACTTAGAAAGCTTGCTCAACAACAAGAAGAACCAGAAATGTCAAAAAATGACATTATTGATGAGTTAACAGCAATATATTCTTATTCACAAGACGGTGCAACAGACTTAGTTAACTCTTCTTTAGAAAATTTACTATACAAATTAGGTGGGTTTAAATAAAAATGACAAAAAAAACCAAAATATCACTAAATTCTACGTTAATTGAAACCGTAACTCAAAAAGCTAGGGAGACTCAAGAGCAAACTCTATACACTAACTCTATGGACTGGCAGTATTTTGATACTGATAAACAGAATATAGAAACTTATGATGCGTGTAGTGAATATAGAAAGAAGGCGGAAAGATTAGCACAACAAATAGTTGATATGGATTTTAAAAATTGGACAGAAGACGATACCTGGTTTTATAATGCATATAGAACTGAGGGAGTTTCATGTAACTGGTCTGGAAGTAAATCAATGGATGAATACATTCAGTGGATTATGGAAGGTAGACCAGGGGTATGTGATAAGTGGTGGCATTGCGTTTTACCAGTTATAGAAATTGGTCTATTATTCATACCAGGAATAGGATGGGGATTAGCCTTAGGTCTTTCAATGTCTGTAGGTTTACTTGACGCTGCACTTTATTATAGTGAAGGTGAAGAAGAAACAGCTGGATTGGTTGCTTTTCTTACCATATTACCAGGAGTTCCTAGTGTGGCGAAAAAATTTCCTTTTGTTAAATCATGGGCCAAAGAAGGTACAGAAAAGATAGCAGGAAAAATGATTACTGGTGAAGGAATGACTATGTTAGAAACATTTCAGTTAAAAGCTTTGAGTACAGAAAGTGCACAAAAGTTTCTTGAGACAGAAGTAAAACAACACCTGAGAAATTTAGCAAGTAAAGAATTTTTTGGGGAAACTGTTGAAATAGGTGGTAAGAAAATTACTGACGAGATGATTGATAATGCAATTGAAAAAGGATACTTACAAGTAACCGTTGACGGAGTAACCTCAAACCTTTCTAAAGAAGTGGTTGAAGCTCTTACAAAACCTGGGTTGTATACCGCAAAACAACAAAGTAAACTTATAAAATTTGGTAAAGCAGCAACACCATTCATAGTTGCGGGTCTGGGGTATATTAAAATAATGGATGAATTGGCAAAAATGGGTGTTAGAGGTCCTATAAAAATAATAGAAAAATTATGGGGAATAGACCCTAATGATGCAACTGACATTAAAATTAGTAATTTTTTCCAAAAGGTAACAGACCCAGAGGCGGAATTAGATACTAATATAAAAACAAAATGGGACTTTATAAAATTTGTATTTAATTCTTCTGGAAGTGAAAAAGATGGTGAATTAATGGTACAAGCTATAAAAAATGGGTGGAATCCTTTTGAGGAAGGTAAAACAATAGTACCAAAAAAATATCGTACTAAAGGTTATAAAGAATGGGTTAACAATATATTAAGTAATAAATCATTATTAACTTGGTTTGGGTCAGACGGTAGTGATGAAGATAATAAACTTTTATTAAGTTTAATGTTTGAAAATCCATCATTTAATGATGTAACAAATGTACCAGAAAAATATAGGACTGAAACTTACAAGAAAAATCTACAAAAAAGAATACAACAGGATAAGGCAAAGAAAAAATCTATTGATGATGAAGGTGAAGAATATATTGAGTTAGATTTTGACTAATTTTTAATTAATTATAGATATTTATATAAAAACACAAAACTATGGCAAAAAAAGTAATATTAACTGAATCTGAACTTATAAAAATGATTCAACAAATCGTGGAAGAAAATAAGGCTTCCGAAATGGGTGAACAATCTTGGTTACCAGGTACAAAAGCTTATAAAAGAAAAAAAGCTTTAAAGAAAGCATTAAAAAGTGATGATGATAGTGGTGAAGAAAAAGATGAGTTCGCACTAGACACTGATGAAAAAAGTGAAAAGAAAAGACAAAAAAAGATAAGAGGAGGTTCAATCCAAACCCTACTTACTGACCTTGCAACTGCTGAACCACCAGCTTACTATGATAAATTACAACCAACCCCAGCAGAGGTAAACGCTATAGAAAAAGATGCTGACGGTAATAAAGACTATATAAAAATTATGAATGAATTAGTTTTAAATAAGTTATATAGTGTTTATGGTGCAATATCAGCAGTAGCTTATTTTATTAGAAGTAGTAAAAATTGTGATGAAAGATATATGCCGAAAACAGCTGAAAATGATAGTCTTAAAGGTTTAACATCGTTAGCTGCTTATATAGGAAAACTTAAAATGTACACTAAGTTTTTAAGGGGACCAATAAAAGGTATTGTAAAAAACTTTATAGATGACTTTGAAGATGTTGTTAAATTAGTACAAAAAGAAGGTAAAAAATATTTTAATGATAAAAATATTAGAGGTGCTGAGGGAATATTTAGAGACTATTCGGAAAACTTTGAAAGAGTTGCGTTACAGAAAAAAGCTTTTAAAACAGCACAACAAATAATAACTGGAACTGATGAAACTGGTCCTAACGTAAAAGCACCAAAAGACCCATGTCATTTTGACTTTGAATAAAAATATGAAATACTCAAGAAGAAACTCATTCATCTTATTAGATGAAGAAAAAAAAGAAATAAGGAAATTGTATGAAGCAACAACAGCTTCAGCAAGTGGTTCTTATTCACAACCTTTATCATATAAAGAAGATAGTATGTCACCATGTGAAGCAGCTTCACTTGAAGCTGAAGTTAAAGGTGAAGACAATATTGTAGACGGTTCTGAAGAAATAAATCTAGACGTTGAAGATTTAATGGGAATGATTGGATTATCAGAAGAAGAGGATATAGAAAGAATGAGAAGGTTACATAGAGAAAATTCTATAATAGAACAACAAATGCCAGAAATTGACGATAAGTGTAAAACTTGTATTATAAAGGCATTAGGAAAATACTCTAAAAAAGCTGATTACATTTATGGTGAAATGGAAAAAATATTAAAAGACGGTGAAGTTACACAAACAGAATTTACATCTATGATTGGTAAGGTTCTAATGAGTTTAGCTAATATGTCTACATTCGACGTAGTACCTATAGGAATGAAACTATATGGTTGTCAGAAAGATTGCGAAGAATCACTTAACACTACACTTTAACAAAAAGGTCCTTTCGGACCTTTTTTTATTCACATAACTTAATATTTATAATAAAACACTATTATGAAAAAAATCAAATTAACAGAAGATATGTTAACACGTATTGTAAAAAGAGTGATTGAAGAAGAAAATATAAAAGCAGACAGTGAACTACTAGGAGACCTAATCAAAAAACTCCAAGCCAATCCCAACGACGAAGAATTAAAAAAGGAATTAGTAACCGTAAGTACGAGACTAGGTATGCCAACTAAATAAACCATGACAAATAATAGAATTTTACAAATAATAAGAGAAGAGATTGCTTACCAGAATAATTTTATTTTGGAGGGGGTGACGGATAGTCCTAAAAGAGGGTATAGAAATAACCAACTGATAGAAATACACGGGAGAAATAGAGAGTTGTTAACAGAAGACTGGAACTCCTTCGCACCAAAAGCTACACCTATTTTAGATGGGTTAGGGATGATTCCAGGTATAGGAGAATTATTTAACGGTATTAGCGGGTTGGTAAAATTTAGTATTGATGATGTGGTCGGTGGAGCAATATCATTTATTGGAGCGATACCGGTTGTTGGAAAATTTTTAGGAGCACCATTTAGATTAATACATAGTGTTATTGGTAAACATGTTAAGGGTGGTCTTGCTTTACTAACAAAAGCATTTACTTTCTTAAAAAATGGTAAGATGGGTGAAGCAGCTAAAAAACTTTTGGAGGTACTTGGAAAATTAGCTAAAAGTGTTGAGGGTAATAAGAAGCTACTGTATATAAAAACAGCGATAGAAAAAATGTACAAGTTTATAAGTTCAAGTGCATCGAAAATAAATGGGGGAATTGACAATATAATACCAGGTATCGAATCCTTTATTCGAAAAGCTACATTTGGTCTTGTAGAAGGACTACCAACCGTTATGAAACAAGCCCTCACAGCAGTATTCAATCAGATGAAAGAGTTTTTTACTGGGCTAGGGAAAGGCAAACTATATCAAACTACAAAAAATTTAACTAAAAAGAAAAGTAAAGAATTACTTACTTCTAAGGAAGTTTCAAAAAAAGATAAAGAAATATATGGTCCAGCTTATGATAAAGCGGATAAAAAGAAATATCCAACCTTTGCGGAATTTGTTAAAAGTGCTAAAGAGTGGAATGCACGAAAGGCAAATATCACTTAAATGAAAACTTTAATTAAAAAAATATTAGTAGAACAAACTAAGTGTTCATTTAATTGGGTTAAGAATCTTAAATATTGGGGTAAAAATAGTGGTTGGAGAAAAGGTATGATAAAAACCATAAACCAAGCTCTAAAAGATGTTTATTCTGATATGTGGAGTAGACCTACAAAAAAACATATGTCTAGTGGTGGTGTTGTAGGTTATGAAGTTGCTAAAGGAAGTACATTCGGATGGTCCATTCTTAATTTTTTTAATGCTCATAGAAATGTTAGAGAAGCACTTATTGATGAGTATGGTAATTGGTTATTAGAAAATGGTAATCCTTGTGAGTTTAATATTAACAATTTTTTTAGTTGGATAATATCAGAAAGATACACTTTATTTGGTAAAGATACACCAATGGTTAAAAAATTAGCTGACTTAAATCACAACACTTGGAATAGGGGTTCTAAAAATGAAGGTGAAGCGGTAAAATATCTAACAACATTATATGGTGATAATTGGGGAGCTGAATGGTCTGGTGAACCAGGTATGTTTAGTGATGCTTTAACAGGGGTAGATATAATAATGATAAATAAAAATACTGGTGAAGAACACGGGTACCAAGCTAAACCACTAGTTGATGCTATGATGTTAGATGATAACCAATGGAAAATACAGTCTAGAGGACTATATCCATACCCAACCAAAACAGTAAACTATTATATTTTTAATACATCCGGTAGAGATGGTGTTATGATATTTAGAAATACAGGAGAAAAACCGACGATAGAAAATGGAAGAGAGTATATGGTTTTTGATACCGCACCAATAGCTCAAACAATTTAAATACTCTAAAAAAAAAGTTATATTCTCTTCTCTATTTAATTATTTTTTATTATCTTTGTACTACAAATAAAAAGTAATTAATCTTTAAAACCCACTAAATACTATGAAAAAATATCTTTTAAGTTTAGCGACACTATTAGTAGTAATGACATCTTGCCAAAAAGAAGATGACTTATTACAACCTATCCCACCAAATCCAAACACACAAATAAATGTTAATACCAATAACGATACAATAACTATTGTTGATGGTGATACAGTTACAATACAAAATGTTGAAGAAGAATTGTTAGCTACAGATTACGTGGTATCAAATAACACAAACACTAACACAACCTCCACTACATTTATTGGTGACGGTAAAACTTGGAAGATAGTAGAATCAGGATTTGAAATTAATTGTAGTGAACTAACTTCATCACACGTTGACACATCATATTCATATACCTCAAACCCTTATAGTATTTTATCCAGTAGTACAATAAGTTTTAATGATGATTATTATGGAGAAGGAAACGACATATTCACAGTTAATGTCTACCCAACAAATAGTACTGGTTCACCAGCACACGCTTATGATTTCGCTCCTAATTTTATGACAATGTATGTTGATAATTACACTTATAATATGGGTACATTAACTATGGATTTGAGAACATTAACTTGTAATGGTGTGTGGTTAAGTTGGACAACTTATATGGATGTTATTGAAGATGGGAATGGTGGATTTAAATTAGAAATAACACAAGCAGGTTCACACGCGGGAATAATTTGGGACAGCTATTTATACTTAATATTAGAAGAAATTTAAAATAAAGAAAAAGTTTAATTTGTAAAATATCCTAAACTCAATGTTTGGGATATTTATTTTATAACGGATACTATCCTATAAAATTTAAACAAATATAAACTATGTCAAATAAATGTTGGGTTCTAGTAAATGATAATGGTGGAACATCTGCCGGACCTTCACCAAATGCCTATTCAAACTTCGGTCCTCTCGGATTTAATAACACAGAACCTAGATATACTGATGCTACCCTAACAAAAACGATTGACAACATTAAAAAAGTAAATCTTTTTACTTGGGACGATATCAATGCCTGTAATAATATCAACCCAGGAGATTGTAATGTAACTATAAGTTACTCAGAAATGTCTGGAACTCCTTTAAGTAGATTATGGACTTATGATGTGACAGATAATAATGTGTACTGGGCTGATACATTAGTTCATTTGAGTCCTGATATTGGTATGGGTAATAGTACATTTATCATTGGGTCTAGAGTTGGTACTGCAGATAGAAACCAAGTTGATGGTTTATTTAATAATGGTGGGAATGCTGGACAATATGTATCTGGTGAGGGAGACTATTGTTCTAATTGTATGGAGCAGATTGGTTATAACTGCGCACATCAAACACTAACCTTAAACCAATATAGTTATTCATATTCAGCTGGTTCTGAACCATCCTCATTCTCAAAAAAACCATACAGAACATATAGACTAGTTGATGATGCAGGACAATTAATTGGTGTTGCTAATTCTACTAGTGCTGGTATTGTAGATGTACCTGTAGGAAAGTCTCTTTTAGGTACTAATTACCTGGCTGGTGATACGGGTGTGTATAGGTCTATAGGTTATGTTAGTGATAACGAAGTTTTAGTGGATGACCAAATGGGTAATATATACTATGTAAGGTTAGATAACTATTACATGGGGTCCACTGTGTACTCTTCAGAAGACCCAGGTAATCCTTATGGAGCTACACCACACACTAATAGTCCGGGAACATACACTGATTTAAGTAATCTTCTACCACACGATGGTACAGTAAATACTTTGGTATCTAATGGATTTGGTTTAGACCAAGGTTGGGCAATTTGTTCTCGTGAAACAGACTACAAAATTTATACTGTTGTAGCCCAAAAAATTATCGATTTAAATTATCCACGCCTACAAGGTGCATCGATGAACGGAATCTCAAACCAAAATAGAACTATTAGAACACAGGGTGATTTAACATTTATACCTTCTGACCCATCACAAGGAGGTCAACCAACTGTAGCAGTATCAGTTATAAACGACTATACTGACTCACCTCACTTATGGGATGATAGAATGCCTGCAGGAAAATCACTTGTAAAATATGTGGTAGATTTAGATAATTTTACTATTGCAACTGTACCTGTTGCACAACAATTACCAGTCGGGGCACAGGCACTGGGAAGTAATATTACACCAGGACCTATAAATAGTACTCTTGACCCAGGAATTCTAGGTGCGGCAATTGTTAAAGAACCAGGGTCAACACTATACTACCTACTGGCAGGTACTGCTAATCCTTATAGCACTTATGAAATGCCAAAAAGATATTCATGTGCAATTACAAATCCAGAGTTTGATTTCTTTGGTACAGAAAGAACACCAATTAATGTTGATACTACTTTTGGTACCGACGTACAGTACTATTTTTGGACCCAATCAATGGGTCAGCTACAGGACAAGTTTTGGATGGATGGTTCGGTAAGTCATCAATCACCAACTATGGAATGTACTGCGGCTAGAATGTTACAGTTTAATGGTGGTTCACAACCACCTGATTGTGTATACCCAAGTTCTTATACATATAATTGTACAATTAATGGTTGTCAATCAGTATATTCATCTACCACTGTACCAGCAGGACAATTTAGTACTATTGAGTCATGTACGGCAAGTTGTGTATCTTACTCATGTAATAGTGTTACTTTTGGTTGTTTAGAATTGCCAGGTACGGGACAAACAGGTACCTTTACCGATGAAGATGATTGTGATGAACTTTGTATGCCACCATACTGGCTTTGTGGTGAAAACGGGTGTATAACAGGAACCTCAACAAACTTTACTTATACTTCACTAACCCAATGTCAAGAATCTCCTTGTGAAACTTGGAATTGTACAGCCAATGGTTGTTTACCACAAATAGGTTCTGGAGGAACATATGAAACAAAAGCCTTATGTACAGCATCTTGTTTTTCTTATGAAATATCTTGTGTGGGGGACACACCTACTTGTGAACCATTCAACATACCTTACTATGGTACTGGTGGTACGTTTACTGGTGTAACCCAAGCTGCAGCATTAACAGCATGTACAGCTGCAACAGCTAGTACCCCATGTATTTCCTGGGTTTGTAATGAACAAAGTGTAGCACAAAATACAGACATATACGTATATTACGATACAACATCTATGAGCTTTACTAATACAACAACAGCTCATGATGCCATAATGCAATGGACCACCACAATACCTGGGTGGACAGGTAAAATTTACCATACACCAATTAATAATGAAAGATGGTTAGGTTGGGCAGGGATTCCATTCCAACAACCAACATCATATGGTTTAAGAACTCAAGCAGGTATAAACATTTATTCTCCTAATGGAGTATCGGGTGGTTGGAACGCTAATCTAGGTGGTTCATCATTCCCTAGATGGTTGAAAGTTATAGCTTGGGGTCAATCACAACCTAATGGTGCATATTGGTTTGATAATATGGACCCATCAGCATTCCCTACTGGATTTAACGTAAGTACTGCTGGTAATGGTATAAATACCGGATTATATTCATTTAGAGGGTTCCCACCTTATGCGGGTGGTAGTTTTACATCACCAGATTATAGTGTTCCAGTATTAAACGTAATTTTTGCTGATGAATCTGATGGTTGGCCTTCTGGACCACAATGGGCATATAATGAATTGGGTAATACAGGAATATACTATGATGTTAATAGAGTAGCTAGTGATACACCTTCTTTTACGGCGGTTGCTGCAAATCAAATAGAACCGACAGCACCATTTCAAAACGACTATAATAGGTGGGTTTCAATATGGAATGATGTACAAACTAACAATGGTAGTGTAGCTACTTTTGTGTACCCAACCAAACCAGTAAACTATTCATCTTGGGGTAGTGGTACAAAAATGGTATTCAAACACATGGCTTTATCTGTTTTAGCTACCATAAGTAGTGGTAATATGGACCAATACATTAATCCTGGTACTGGACAACCATATGCATTAAATGGTTTATGGTCAGCTGGTACGGCACCAAGAATGTCATCTGCGGGTGGAGCAAGTGGAAGTGTTCCAGGGTTATGTTCTATCGCAAACTTAACAGAATTAGAAACCACTAACCCTTATTGGGATGCAGGATATGGTGGACTAGACCAAATGGGATTCGGTACCAATGTAGAATTCCCAACATACACCTTTACACAATTCCAAACCGACTTAAATTCCTTTGTTCAAGGAGGAACTGTTACAGTTGCAACTGGTTGTACATCAGCAGCAACTTCTACATCTACTAGTTTCCCATACTCATCTCAAACCGACTGTTTAAATGTTTGTAGTCCTATGTATGAATGTACTTCTACTGGTTGTATATTAAACGCTACTGGTGGTACTTATGAAACTTATTCAGCTTGTACAGCATCATGTCAATCATGGAGTTGTACTACACTTGGTTGTGATTCTTATAACTCACCATTAGGTGGTACCGGAGGTACTTACGTAGACCTTATAGATTGTCAAACAGGTTGTACATCATGGCAGTGTAGTTATGTACCACAAAACCTTATGTATACACAAAATGGTTGTGTTGAATATATTGGTACTGGACAAACCTTTTCAGCGGAGAGTGCATGTACAGCTAGCTGTGTTTCTTGGGATTGTGGGCCTCAACAACCATGTACCTCTTATCCTAATACTGCACATACTTTTAGTAGTGAAGCTGCGTGTACTGCAGATACAACTTGTTCCTGGTTCCAATGTCAAGTGGCGGGTTGTGTACAACAAGCCGGTAATTTTACAGCTGGACCTAATAACTATCTAACTGAACAATTATGTAAAGATGTTTGTGTTGGATGGGGATGTAGTCAAAATAATATAAGTTCTGATACTAACATATACGCTTTTTATGATACCTCATCACTAACATTAAGTTGTGTTCAAAACGCACATAATTCTTTAGTAGCGTGGATAAATTCTATACCAGGATATACAGGAAATACTTATCATACAGCTATTGATGATGAACGTTGGTTAGATTGGGGTAGTTCGGTTTATAGTGGTTCTGTTAAGAATGGTTTACAAACACCTAATATAGTTAATAACTTACAAAATCTACAAGTTATACAATGGGCATCAACAACAGCACAAGCTAGTGATTGGTATGACAATATGGTACCAGGTACACAAAGTTTATTTGGTATCGGTAATGTAACAACCAAAGGATTACCACCAACAACATCAGTAACTGGAAAAACTTTAATAATTAACTTTATTGATGAAGCTGATGGTGTAGCATATATAGATAATGGTGCTGGTAGATATCACGGTGGAGCTGGTGTAGTGAGTAATATACCACCATTTTCTGGTGGAAGTAATATTTCACACTACCAACCAACGTCTGGATGGACAGAAGATTATACAGCTTGGACAAGTACTTACGCTGCAGTAACAGTGTCGGGGGGAAGTACACAAGGTTTTGTATATCCGATAGAATGTTCAAATATATTTAATCAAGGTCAACAAGACTCTAAAAAGACTTTTGCTTTACAAGTTGTAGCATCGATAACAGCTGGTGACCAAAGTTGGTTTATGGATGGTACGTTTTCAGCAACTACATATCCTAGAACAGCAGCTTCAGGAGGACTTCAAGGTGGTATACCACCATTATGTGGTATAGCAGACTTACAGATGTTAAGTGTTACAAACCCATATTTCTCTGCAGGTACAGGAAATTTAGGAGCCAAAGGTTGGGGTTATAACGTAGATTTTCTACCATTTAACTCGGCACAATTTCAAGATGACTTAGGTTCCTTCTTAACACAAACAAGCACATCTTCCTTGTTTGCAGGACAATGTGTTTCAGCTGAAACATTATGGAATCAATCAATAACACACCCATATTCTTGTGAAACTTGTACTAATTTAATTTTAGATTGTTGTAGTTGTAATTGTGCACCACCACAACAACTATACGCGTGTACAGATACTGGTTGTACTTTATCAGTCGTAGGTACTATGACCTGGGATGAATGTAATAACCCAGCAAACGAAGGTAGTTGTGTATCATATAGTTGTTCTACTAATTCAGGATGTCACGACTATAACTTCCCTAACCCACAAATGCTTGCACATAATAATTTAACATCAGCACCAACAGGTGCACTTTATCCTAATCCATTAGGTGGTACCGGAGGTACTTTTACACAAATTACTGATTGTTATAGGTTATGTACATCATGGAATTGTGAAACTTATAACCAATCATATGGTACACTATCCACTTGGAATGGTTGTATAGCACAGATAGGTACTGGTGGAACATATTACAATACACTATCACAAACCTTAGGTACTGACGCTTCTTATTCAGCTTGTACAGCAGATTGTAAATCATATGAATGTAATAATCCTTGTGGTACGATGGCATTCCCAACACCAATAGTTACACCAGCACCAGCACCACTTAATCCAGTTCCAGGATGTAGTGAATACCCTAATACTGGAGCAACTCACTTAACTGAAATAGCTTGTACAGCTTCTTGTGAAGAACATTGGTATTGTTTCACTGGTGATGGAATGACATTTGACGCTAATTGTTTAAACGCTTCATCTACAGGTATAATAAGTTCTGATACGGATGGTCAAATAGCAGCTATATCAAACAATGCTACATGGCAAACAACACAATTTGGTAACTTAAGATGGGATATGACAGGAAATTACTTTAACCCTAGTCCTACGATAGCAGCAACACAACCACTACCAAATAACCCTTGTGTAGCTACAGCGGGACATTGGGCAAGAATTAAATCAGTATCACACTCCATATTAGGTTCTGGGACACAATATTATACATGGGCAACATTTATAGACGCTTTAAATACGGTTCCTAGTGTATCACCACCATTAACATATAATAGTAATTGGCCAGATGTACTAAGTAACGCTGGTCCACACGCTTTTGTTGATTGGGAGTGGTGTGAATGTAGTACACAAGAATGTTTAATTGGTTGTATAGATGAGTTACCTCTTCCAGCACAAACACACGGTTCTTATACATCTTCTACCGCAGCAACTGAAGTTTGTTGTACAGGAGCTACAGCTACAACATGGAGTTGTCAAACTGCTACACAAGCAGATACCTGTGACGGTTTAACTCTACTACCAATAACATACCCAACAACAGCATTGGCATACGATTATATGGCAATTAATAATCCTACTGACACATTCAGTAATTACCAATATGAGTCTACTGCACCACCAGTGGGTACAAATGGTTGTGAGGGACCTAACGGAGGTCAATTATGGAAATTAACAGGAATAACATTAAATAATTCAGCTATACAAGGAAATAACTACACAAGTTGGGCAAGTTTTATCACAGCCCTACAAACTTATCCAGCACCAGATGGTCCTGTATTAGGTTTGATAGCTGGTATGTCATCAGCAGCTATAGAAGCACAAATACAATCTTATTCCGCTTTTTGTTCTTCTTACATAGAGTACGGTAAAACAGAATGTATTTGTACTAACACACCATGTAATTGTATAGAATTATTAGATGGTAGTGGTACATATACATCACAAACAGAATGTCAATTAATTTGTTGTAATTCTGGAACATCATGGAATTGTCAAAATGGCCTCCCTTACACCCCTATATGTGGAGACAGAGATTATTTAGGTATGTACAATGATAGTTTTAACGCTTTAGACCACTGGAGAGTTAATTCAGCTAACACACAATTTGGACTATCAAAATTAGTTATTGCTACACCTACTTTACCTGGTATTAACCCACTAACTTGGGCACAAGTACAAAGTAATATAGGTATGTCAGTAAATTGGACTGATTGTTATTGGAACGCACCAGGTACACAAGACTATTGGCCGTATCAATATATAGCAAATATATCACACCCTAATGTAAACGGGGGTCAAACTTATAATACTTGGCAAACTTTCTCTGGGGCAGCAACAACAGCTGGTGTAACATTTAATCCTTCGGATAGTGTACAAACTGTATGTAATAAAATAGACCAACAAATAGGTGGAACTGGATTGGGATGTATTATACAAACTTATGATTGTTGTAGTTCAGACCCATGTTATTGTTATGAGTTATTCTCTGGTGGAGGAACCTATCAAACACAACAAGCTTGTCAACCAATATGTTGTCCACCACCACCAATGGGATGGGAGTGTACACCACCAGTCTTCCCACAAACAATAGGTACTTGTTTATATGTACCATACGGTACAGAACCTACATGGAATGACTGTATACAAAATTGTACTGGAGAGACTTCTTGGAACTGTGTTCCTGGTGTAACACAAGTTATAGGTATAGACTCAACTAATTGTGGAGCTGGAAAAACTGAAATGAATCCAGGTGTACCAATGAGTCAAATCGACGCTTTTGAATTTGCACTCATGAATCACCCAACTGTGGACTTTGATGATTTATATTTCTTACAAAACAGTGCTTTTGGGGTGGGAGCGAATGCCTGTATAGACCCACTAACCGGTTTCTTCTTTAGAATTCTAAAAGCACCAACATGGTTTGCACCAGGTGGTATATACGACCCAATGCAAGCTGGACCACCAGCCTCTAATAATTGGGTGGATGTTATAAACTATTTAAACGACGCTTATATAACTTCAGGAAATGGTTCTGTACCACCAAACCCGTTCCACCTTGGTATGACTTTACTTGATATCGCAGATATGATGGTAACTACAGACCCTAATTGGAGTATTACCTGGGACACACCTACAATTTCTTGGGCTGGAATAGGTTCAATAGTAGGTAATTGTGAATGTATCGTAACACCTTGTGATTGTGTTGAAGTAGCAGGTAATACAGGACAATACCCAACATACGCATCATGTATACCACCATGTTGTCAAGTACCAGACGAAACATTTGATTGTACAATAAATGGTTGTGTTGACCCGGGTGGTGGATACGGACACTTTACAGGGCCAACAGCTTTACAAGATTGTGAAGATGTTTGTTGGGAATGGGCTTGTAACCAAGTTAGTTCTACTAATTGTATGAGTACAATACCTTTAGAGTTTTATGGTAATTTACAGTACAATTACGGAGCGGGTGGGTATTTAAATATTCTACCACGTACTAATGTGAATATAGCAAATACTGGTGTACCACCAGCTAATGTATGGCAATGGGCACAAAAACAACAACCAGGTAATGTTATTATAGACTTTTTCGGTAATCCTGAAGACCAATACGCACCATATGATGTTTATCTAAATTCTGTTACTGGTAGGTATAATATGCAGGAACAATCTTTGGATAATTATAAAATGGATACAACAACTTTAGGTCCAGCATCATTACTAACTGGAAATGTTATAAACACTTATTGTACATCACCAAACGGTAGATGGTGGAAACCAACAGGTATTGGTGTTGTACACAGAACAACTGGGGCAGTAATAGTTTCACCACATACTACTTACGCGTCACTTGTAGGACAAATACTTACTGACTATCCTGAAGTTTGTGTACAACTTGGTGGAGGGACCGCAAATCCATCACCTAGTTTACAAAATCTTACTGGTTGTTTAGAAAATATGTTAAATACACAACCATATGAACTTAATTTTGCGATAGGACAAGCAACAGTAGGATTTACACAGTTAAATGGTGAATTTAGATTATATGGAGAAGGTTGCGTATGTTAATGAATAAAAATAAAACAAATATATAGATAATGGCTTGGAATGACATAAAAATAACAATACCTGGTGTAGGTGAAAGAGCTTACATATTTAGTTCATATGTAAATAATAATGGTAATTGCGTACCAAACCCATTAAATCCTGGTAGACAGTGTTGTTACTTCGGTAGTACAAATTGGAATGTAGGAAATCCACTAAATGGGATATATCCAAATGTAGGAGATTGGTTTACATATGCTGATGATTTTGGGCCAACCACTCAATGTTATAAGGTATTAGAGATTATAGATGAAACAATGTACAACAATGGTACTTGTACTGCTTGTCCACCAACTAGTAATTGTGGTAGTAGTTGTGTGTATACTGTAAATCAAACAACTGGAATACAAGTAGTTTACTATTCTACACCACCTCCTGGTGGTTCGTTTACAGCGGGTACAACAAATAACTGTAATAATTGTTTAGCTGGAACTGTAGTAACGCCAACAACTGGAAATAATCCAGTTTGGGAAGAATGTTGTGGTCCACATGCCTTATTACACGCGGG
>MDSV01093960.1_pt1 | contig 19796 bp, 17 predicted proteins | sample 810851 | NCBI WGS metagenome assembly MDSV01 (sample SAMN05326640, study PRJNA326480) | marine metagenome | isolation source: seawater | place: Atlantic Ocean: North East | collected 2012 | reverse complement strand
TTGAGGATTAACAGAGGGAGAATCGCACAACATAGATCCATCACTAACGTATATAGAATTATTTTCATAAAGGAAACCCTCTGGTGATAAAGGATGCAAACTCTTGACACCTCCCATTGGAATAGAAGAGAAGAGATGAATAGTCATAAGATTTAATTTATTTTTACTCAAATTTCTTATTTTTTTAATATCATCAATTGATTCTATCATTAAATTTGAGTTTACAGATGGAAAAAGTTTTCTGGCACCAGCATTAAATAGTATTTGAGCTAATTTTTCAATACCTGAGTATAAATTTTCATAATCATTCCTGGTTAGTGAAAATCTAACAAATGGTGAATTAAAAAAAGGCAAATTGGTTACAGAGCCAACCCCTTCAGGACAGATCATTGAATAATAAGTTGACATTTTTTTCCAAGAGGATATATATTTTAAATTATTACAATCATTTAGTCCGACAGATAACATTCCTTTAGTACTAATTGAACATCCCATACTGATTTTTGGAGAAAACTCTTTAACTTGATGAACATGAACACCATTAATATTTGAGTTTACCTCCTCATCAAATAGAGATATAAATTTAAAGGTTGGATGAAGTTTTAATGTTTTTCCAATATTTTTTTTTAAACCACTTTTAAGAATAATATGAGGACTATTTATTGCTCCAGCAGAAACAAATAAGAAATCTGAAGTTAAATTTTTTGTTTTGTCTTGATGTTTAACTTTAACGCTTACTTTATTATTAAAAATACTAAAACTTAACACCTCTGAATTTGTGATTAATGCACCTCCATTATTTAAGTATTTAGGTATTAAAGTTTCAGTCATTGATTGTTTGGTGCCATTACCTTTTGAATCATATTTATACCATCTTGGTATTTCAGAACAATCCCAATTTAATTTATCACAACCCTCTTTCAATTTCAAAGAGGCTCTTTGATCTTGAAATTTGGGCATATAACTAACATTTATTTGATTTTCTATAGCTTCATAAGAGGCATCAAGAGATGCTCTGTCAAAATTAAAGTTATTTTGATTTTCCCATTCCTCTAATTTTGAAATAGGAATTCTGTGATATAAACCACTATTAACTTCACTGCCCCCACCAACACAACTTCCTTCTGCATAATTGATAAGTGTTTCTCCATATGCAACTGTCATACCAGCATTTTTATATTTTTTATTTATTTCATCTGTACTAAAAGATTTCATTTCATCAATTTGATAATTACTTCCTTTTTCAATCATTAGAACATCAATTCCTTTTTCAGCTAAAATATCGCCAGTTACACATGCACCAGGGCCCGAACCAATTATAATGACTTTATATTTATTCTTCATCATATAGTTCATAATATTTTACTAATGCATTTGACTCAAATAGTCTGATAAATAATGATAAAATTGGAATTTTGTGTTTTTTTATAAATAAAATAGAGTTTATTTTATTATTAGATTTTAATTTATAAAACCTTTGAAAGAATCTTAAAAAAATAATTATTTCAAATAACAAAGAAATTAATTTAACGGAAAAACGAAAATAATCAGGCATTTTTGATATCTGAGAATTAACAAAATCAGAAACTTTATTTCCATGATTTAGTTCAAGATTATTTATTAACATTAATGATTTAGTTAATGATAAAATTAAGTTCTTATTCATCTTATATTTATCATTAATAATGACTCAAACCAATTAATATTCCCCAAATAATTACGGAAAGCATTATAACTTTATCTTTATATAATAAATTTGTTGGATCTTCCATTTCTGAATCCAGTGATGATATTTGAATAAATCTCATTAATCCGGCTATAACAAAAATTGAAGAAACATACAAAAACTCAATTCTTCCGCTAAAGGTCTGGTTAAGATTAATATACAATAAATAAAAAATTAATGTACATGAAATAAAAATATTTTGCATGGCTTTTATTGATGATAATGTGTAATCCCTCAAAGAATCTCTAGTGTTTGCTGAGTAAGATTTTTTTAATTCACTAGATCTTTTTGAGAGTATTAAAAACATTGCTAACGTAAAGGTCATTGAAATTAACCAAGGAGATGTTTCTAAATTGGTAGCTAAAACACCTCCCTGAACTCTTAATACAAAACCAATTGAAACACATATAACATCCCATATAATTAGCTTTTTTATCCATGTTGAATAATTTAAATTTAACACTAAGTATGCTGAGATGATCATATATGTATTATTAATTGAGATTATTTCAATTAATATAAGGCCTAGTATCATCAATAGAATAAAAAAGAATATTGTTAAAGATTTTATTTTTCCACTTGCAATAGGCCTAAATCTTTTGACAGGATGATTTTTATCTTTTTCAATATCTAAAAAATCATTTATGAAATAGACTATACTTGATGCAAGACAAAAGCTTAAAAAAGCAAATAGAGATTCTTTTAATAAAAATAAATTTAAGTACGAGCCAGACACCAGAATAGGTATAAAAACAAATAAATTTTTTATCCAATGTTTAGGACGCATTGTAACAATTAAACTTTTTATCATAATTTCTTTATATATTCATCAATAGTGAAATCACCCATCTTATTACTTGACACAAGAAAATAACCTTTTGGGATGATGAAAGGTTTATCATTTAAAATTCCTCTTGAAATTTTAAAAATCTTGTTGTTTAAATTTGTCATTCTAAACTTACTATTTTTTTTGTATTGATTGCCAGGAATGTCCTCATTAAAATTAACCAAATGTTTAATCTTTGCATCGACATAAAAGGATATATCAATATGGTCAGTATAGATTATGTCTTTCTTTTCTACATTATTTTTTAAATACTGAACAGTTTCTTTAAACCCTTTTAAACCATGTAGTTGAGTGTAGGTTTGATAATCTGATTTGGCATACACCAGATTTAAACTTTGATTTGAAAGAATTATAAAGGTTAATAAATAAATAAGAGATGAAATTCTTTTTTTATATATAAAGAAGCAAAACAAGATAAATGAGATAATTGTTGAAAATAATACACCAAAAACTTTAACAATAAGAGTTGCATTGTTTTTACTTGAAATTAATAAAACAATATCACCAATATTATAACATACAAAAACGGAAATTATAATTAAGATAAACCAAATAACAATGCTCTTATAATTTACTTTTTCGAAAACAAATTTATCTTTATTCACTAAATATAATTTAAAAATACCATCAGATGAAATTAAAATTAGTGGTAATATATATTCAAAAACATACCTTGGAACAAACAATCCTTTCATAAAATTCATTCCTAAAGCCAATGTAAAAGCTACAATAATAAAAATATCTGAAAGTTGAGACTTATTATATTTTAAATATGAAAAAACACCAATTGATATCAATAATAAAGTTGGTATACCTATCCAAAGAACTAATCCTTTTATTGTTAAAAGAAATAACAAAATAAAATCAGGCTTTATAAAACCACTCATTTCTGAATGATAAATAAACCCCTTTATGATTAAATCAGCTGGTAAATTAAAAAAATAACAATAAATTAAATATGTAGCTACAAATATGATATAGGAACATAAAATTATACTTATATTTTGAAATATCTTCTCTTTATAAAATAAGGAAGAAATAAGTAACGCTAGAGAAACTATAAAACCTGAAGTCTCTTTAATCCAAAAAACCAAAACAACTAATAATGTAATAATAATAAAATATGAAAATGCTTTCTTTAAATATTTTATGGAAAAGTATAAAAGAAAAATTAATAGATAGTTCAAAGACGTAGATGGATCTATTAGTTGAAATGATTGGATAGTTAAAGGAATGCTTATCCATAGTAAAACTGCAATTATATTATGAATTTTATTTTTTCTAAATAAATAAATAAATAAGGAAAAAATAAAGGGAATTAAAATAACTAAATTAAATATTTTTGATTGAATTGACCCATATCCGAATAATTTATAAAAGAAAGCTAACAGATGTAAAAGGCCGGTGGTGTGAAAATTTGGATAGAACTTAAATTCATCTAGTAAAAGGAATATTTGATTATCAAAAGAAAAGGATTTTGCGAAAAGATTATAAATAATAAAATTACCTGAAATTAATTTATCAAAACTTAGAAAAATTGGACAGATAAGAAATATTGCTAAAGAGAATAATATAATAAAATATTTATTTTTAATTTCTTTGAACATTTCTTTTATTTAAAATTTTTTAAAGTAAAGTTTAGAGGTTTTCTCATTAATTTTTATTTTTTAAAAAGTTAAATGCTTCAATAATTCCATCTACATCCTCTTTATAACTCCAATTTTGCACAATTTCAAAAGACTTATTACCCATTTCAATTAACTTATTTCTGTTATTATTCAAATAGTTTATTTTTTCAGCTATTGTATCTATATCCCCAACTTTTATTATAAAACCATTTTGACCATCTTTCACCAAATCTTGAGCGGTCCCAACAACACTAGAAACTATAATTGGTAACCTAAAGTTCATTGCCTCATTCATTGCTTTTGGTGAAGGATCATAGTCAGAAATAACTATATCAATATCTGATACAGAATAGTATTTTGATATTTCAATTTGACTTAAAAATCCTGTAAAAACTGCATTTATATTATTTTTTAAAACAAATTTTTCCATTTTTTTTCGTTCAGGTCCATCACCCACAAATAATACAGTAATCTTTGTATTATCTAATTTAGTTAATGCATTTAATAAATCTAATGGGCGTTTTCTAGATGTGAATCTAGCAGAAAATAATATCACTAAATGATCTTTATCAATATCTAATTCACTTTTGATATTATCAACCTCATAAATATATTTATCTCTTTCCTTTTGAAAAAACTCATTATTTACAGCACAAGGAATTGAGAAAAGTTTATTATCTCCCACACCATAAAACTTCAAATAATCTTTATTTCCTGTACATGAAAACATTATAGCGTCACAAGAATTAAAAAACTTTCTAAGTACAAATCTTTTTAAAACTTGTTTTAAAGAAGAATTACCTTCACTTCCACGTAATACAGCTTCTCCTCTCCAAATAATTTTAGTACCCGTTAGCTTTGCCGCAGCCATGACTAACCAAGATGTTAAACTCTCGTAACCATGAATAAGAATAGCATCATATTTCTCTTTTCTCAGCTCCTTGAAAATTCCAAAATTTATTCTTGAAAAAAAACCTGCTCGTGGATCTCTTGCATAATTTTTTAAAAATTTGTGATTATAACCCTTAATTAACCAATTTCCATATGAGAACGAAGTTTGAAACGCTTTACTAAAAGTGTTTTTTAGAGATAAATCATCTCCAAATAAAACAACAAACTTTAGATTTAAATTAGTATTATCTAGCTTTTTTTTAAGGTCTTTGAATATCGGAACCTGATACATTATTGGATGCAATGCGTATATGGCTAATTTATATTTATTAATGATCAAATCTTTTTTTTATTTTTTTTCCCGGATTACCACTTATGTAACTGTTATCCTCAACATTGCTCTTAACAATAGAATTAGATGTAATAAAACTATTTTTTCCAATCGTACCACCTAAAACAATTACTCCAAGACCAAGCCAAACACCTTTTTCAAGTACTATTGGTGATTCTATACAAGATATCGGTGCATTAATTACCATGCTATTTGCATAGGTTACTTTGGTTTTATCATTATCATCTCTGAAATAATGAGAATATGAGTAAATAGACACTCTAGCAGATAAGGTTACCCTATCTTCTATAATTAATCCTCCTAAACCATTAATAATATTATATGCACCAATTTGAATTTCATTTCCAATTACTAAAGAAGTTGTTTGATATTGGTTAAACTTTAAATTAATGATTTTTTTCTCTATTCTATTATTTAGTTTGAAGCCTATTGGTCTTGCTGTGATAATAGAGAAAGACATAAACCAAACATCCCTCCCAATTATCATATTTTCAGGATTTTGAAAAATAACCCCTTCATCAATTTTCACATTTTTACCACAACTCTTAAATCGTCTTTTATAGTATTGATATCTTATTCTTTGACCCAAACCTCCAGAAATATTTCGAATACAAGATTCTATAATCGGAAAAATAATTTTTTGTAAAATCAAAATCTTATAAAATTTATATATTTTCTTTAGTTATTAATTTCTGTTTACCAGCAATGGTTTTAGAAATAGAAACTACTTGAACAATATCAAAACAATTTGGATCAATATTTGGGTAATCTACCTTTATATTTTCAATAAAGAATTTTAGCACTTGCTGGATATTCATCTTACGATTAGCAGTAAAATGGATACTTACCTTGCCGTGTTCCTTCTGAACAAATTGAATTTCAAAAATACCATCATATAATTTTAATGCATGAATCAATAAAATTCCACTAATTTCAAACAATTTATCATTAGAAATAATCTTCAAAATATCTTTTTTTCTACCATCAATAGATGATATATTTAATATTGAGTGTTTATCATTTGTGGAAATTATATCATCTGTTCTATAGTTAATCAGAGGGAATACTTTATCATGTATTGTTGTTATATTTAATATATTATCACTGTCTTTTAAACCAATAAAACTATCCCAAAAAAATCTTAAATCCGTTGAATTATATTTAGAATAGGCAATAACTCCTGTTTCAGCCATTCCATATTCAAGTACACAAGGAGTCATAAAAACTTCTTCAATTAATTTAACATCCAACTGGGTAACGGTTTCAGAAGTGACTATAATTGCTTGTAAATTAGATTTCTCACCAATATCTAAGTTATTTTCCTTGAAATATTTAGCTAACTTATAGATTAGTGAAGTATAGCCAATGATTGCCTTCGGATTAGATTCATTAATAATTTTGGCATATTTGTCAATTGTATCCACTGACATGTCATAAGCATTAAATCTTCGGGTGTTGATTAAGTAATCTGAAAGATTTCTTTTTACTTGATTAACTTTTCCTTTTAAACCTGTTCCAAATAAATGTGAATGACCCCAAAAAAGGATTATTTCATCAAGGGGAGAAATATTAAACCAATTTCTAGCCAAATAAGTGTTTGCGTAATTATTTAATAGTTCAATTCTTGATGTTGGAAACTGTGTTGGCTCTCCTGAACTGCCACCGGTTGAAATAACTGAACAATTAGGTGAATTTGAAAAAATAAGGTCTCTTTGCTGTTGTATATCTTTTTTAGTTAAAATTGGAAATGACCTTAATTCCTCCAAATTATCAATTTTTTTAGGCAGGTTGTGCTTCCTTCGCCAGTAATTATAAAACTTATTATCTCTTGTTATTGTCCTCCATTGTAAGTTAAATTTGTTCAATTGATAATCATATATTGAATTATTCGATAAATTTTTATTGTATAAATTATTGTGTTGTTCTATAAGCTTAATACGATCTCTGAAAACTATCTTCTTTATGAATGCATCTTTAAACATTTGTCTCCATAATATTAATTAATTTTCTAGTATATTTTTTCCAAGTAAAATCTTTTAAATATTTAAATAGTTCAGATTCACTCACAATAGGTTTATCTTTTAATGCTTGTTTCATACATTTTGCAGTGTCCTTAATTGTAGGAGAAGTTATATATAAGTATTTAGAATCAATTAAAAATTTATCTGTATCAGTCTCATCACTCAATAAAACCTTTGTGCCCATTGCTAATGCTTCGTAGGATGTAATTCGATAATCAGCCCAATCAATTGAAGCAAATAAGTCAACTCTATGATAATAATCGTATAAATCTTCTTCGGAAATAAATCCTAGAAAATAGATATCATCTTGTAAATCTAAATTTTCAGCAAGTATTTTTAAATTATTATATTCTGGACCTTTACCTCCGATTAATAAACCAACATTTAAACCCTCATCTTTCAATATTTTAAAAGCTTGAATCAACTCTGATATTCGCTTATTAATATCGAGCCTTCCTACTGTTAAAATTAATGAATCGTATTTATCATATTTTTCATCTATGCCTTTTGGTTTAAATTTAAAGATATCATTTTCTAACGCCCCACATACTACTTCTGAATTAACACCAAAAAGCTCTTTCTTTTCTTCTTTGGCGTATGCAGACAACACAAAGTTATTTAATGAATTTTTAATAGATAAAATAGATATTTTAGCTCTAATGTTAAGAAATATTTTAGTCTTTATACTTAACCCATTTTGAATTTCAACAAAACGACTTGCTCCAAAATTACTCTTTATTCTTTTTGCAAAAAATCTTTTTAAAAATACACTATACTTATCATAATCGTTAAAAGACATAAAAAGTGGGTGGTGTAAATGAAGTGAATATTTTGTTTGAGAGAAAATTGAAGCTAGATAAACATCCAAGTGACCAGAGTCACACAAAAAAAAAGCACTTTTATTTCTTCTCATATAATTTATTAGTTTGATAAAATTAATCACAGAATATTTTGAGCCGAATTCAATTAATTTATCATCATTGACCTTTACACCGAAAAGAGCTTCTTTATTGATCTTATACCCAATAATATCAACATCATACCCGTCATTTGTAAGATTCTCATACACTTTAACCAAAAGCCTTTCGGCACCACCTGGTTCAATTAAATTTTTATAAAAGATGCTTACTTTTTTCATCAACTTCAGAATTAATAATTCATATATCCTAAAGAGCTTAGAACAGACTTTAATTTTTCAACAACATAATCAACCTTAACTTCCGTCATCTCCATACCTGAGGGCAAATAAAATCCGTAATTATATGCATTTTCTGTAACTGAAAAAGTACCAGAACTCCTAGAAAATCCATTTAATGCAGGTTGTAAATGTAGTCCCTTAAAAAATGGTCGAGTATCAATTCCCTCTTTTTTTAAAAGACCCATCACAGTCTTTGCATCAATTTCACCAGGTTTCAATTGTACACAATACATCCAATAAGTTGTGAAACAATTATCTCGTTCCACCTGTAATTTTAATCCTTTTATTTGATTTAATTTATTTAAATAATAGCTTCCAATATCTCTTTTCTTCTTAATTATCTTATCAATATTCTCTATTTGCCCTAAACCAATGGCTGCCTGAATATTTGTCATTCTGTAATTAAACCCCATTTCTTCATGATGAAACCTATCACCATCAATAAAACATAAATTTCTATATGCACTCATTCTTGAGTATATATCAATATCATTGGTCAAAACCATTCCACCTTCACCTGTTGTTATTAATTTATTTGCATAAAACGAGAAAGTAGAAACATCACCTAAACTACCACAAACTAAGCCGTCTATTTTAGCACCATGTGCTTCAGCGGAATCTTCAATTATTTTAAGTTTATATTTATCTGCAATTTGTCTAATTTTATTGTAATCCGCCGGATGACCGTAAATATGTACCATCATTATAGCCTTAGTATTTTCTGTAATTGCTGACTCTATTTTATCTGGATCTATATTCCAAGTATCTTCTTCAACATCAACAAATACAGGAACTCCTCCTAACCTAATGACAGCAGCTGCACATGATATTATTGTAAATGAAGGCATTATTACTTCATCACCAGACTCAATACCAATTCCGTATGCCGCAACTTCTAACGCAGCAGTTCCATTACTAACAGAAACCGCAAACTTTCTATTTGTAAATTTACAAAACTCATTTTCAAACTTCTCCAAATACTTTCCGCCTGAAGAAATCCAATTTGTATCTAAACAATCATTTACATATAATTTTTCATTACCCCAAAATTTAGGCTCACTTACTTGTATTTTCATATGATTTATCTTTTTCAGAACCTAGATAAGGTCCTTGTTTAATTTCGAAAAATTTTATTCCAGCTTCAATTTCGAATGAATGACCACCTGAAAATTGTAATAAAGCTTGATTTTCATTGAGTGTTACAAAATCTATATAATTTCCATTTTGGTCAAATAATTCAATAGTCATTTTACCAGAAATAACATAAATAAACTCCGATGTACCTTTAAGAATTCTTTCTATTTTATTATGAATATGTTTTTTGATTGATCTGTTTTCATTATTTTGTGAATATCCAAACTGCATTGGCATATCTGCAGCAGTTGGAAAAATAGTACCTTCAAATAAATTCAAATCAAAAAATTGAGCAACAATAATTCCGTTTAAATCTTTATGATTTTTTATCATTTTTTTAAAAAATTAATTTGCTTAAAATCCAGCTCAAGCATTTCAGATACTAGTTCATCTAATTCAGTCTCTGGTTCCCAACCTAATTGATTTTTGGCTTTTGTAGGGTCACCAATCAATAATTCAACTTCTGTGGGCCTATAATAATATTCGTCAATTCTAAGTACTACTTGACCTAATTCTATTGATATGTCTTTACCATCAAGCCAACTGGATGCTAAATCTTTATTAATTGACCTGACAATACCTACTTCATCGATACCATTTCCCTCATATTCAATATTTACACCTACTTTAGAAAAAGATAAAGAAATGAAATCACGTACTTTATGAGTTTTTCCTGTTGCAATAACATAATCTTCAGGCTTATCTTGTTGCAACATCATCCACATAGCCTTTACATAATCTTTTGCATGACCCCAATCTCTCTTTGCATCAATATTACCAAAATACAAACAAGAATCTAATCCATTTAATAGTCTTGCAATACCCCTTGTGATTTTACGTGTAACAAAATTCTCTCCTCTTTTAGGGGATTCGTGATTAAATAAAATTCCATTGCAAGCAAACATGTCATAAGCCTCTCTATAATTTACAACTGTCCAATATGAAAAAAGTTTAGCAACTGCATAAGGACTTCTTGGATAAAAAGGAGTTTTTTCTGTTTGTGGAATCTCTTGGACCTTTCCATACAACTCAGAGGTAGAAGCTTGATAAAATTTGACTTTCTCTGTCATTTTTAAAAACTTTATTGATTCAAGAAGTCTCAATGTGCCAATACCATCCACATTAGAGGTGTATTCTGGAATATCAAAAGATACCCTTACATGACTCATTGCAGCTAAATTATAAACCTCATCTGGTTGTATCTCGTGCAGTAATCTTGTCAAGTTGTTGGAGTCTGTTAAATCTCCATAATGGAGATAAAGATTTACATTATCTTCATGAGGGTCAATAAATAAATCATCAATTCTATCAGTTTTGATAATTGAGCTTCTTCTTTTTACTCCATGAACTTCATATCCTTTATCGATTAAAAATTTTGCAAGATACGCTCCATCTTGTCCAGTAATACCAGTTATTAATGCTTTTTTTTTCATAATTGATTGGTCTGTTTTCATTAAAACAATTTAATTTTTATAATTCAAGTACCAATCAATAAAATGATTGAGTCCTAATTTTAATTTTATTTTTGGTTTATATCCAGTAATTTTTATAAGTTCATCTACATTGGCATAAGTTTCATAAACATCACCTTTTTGCATTGGTAAATATTGCTTTTTTGCCACAATTCCCAATTTTTTCTCAATAATTGAAATAAAATCTAATAAATTTTCAGGTCTATTATTGCCAATATTTAATATTCTATTTTTATGTTTACAATCTGTTTTATCTTTTTTAATTAATAAATAAATCGATTCAATTATATCATCAATATAAGTAAAGTCTCGCCTCAGATTTCCTCTATTAAACACCTTTATTGTCTTTTCGTTTAAAATATCTTTTGTAAATGAATAATACGCCATGTCTGGTCTTCCCCAAGGACCATAGACTGTAAAAAAACGCAAACCAGTGCAAGATATATTATACAAACTATGGTAGGCTGCTGCAAGTAGTTCATTTGTTTTTTTTGTAGCGGCATATAAACTTACTGGGTTGTCCACATTATCTTTTTCAGAAAATGGAACTTTTTTATTTTTACCATATACACTACTTGAACTTGCATAATAAAGCTGTTTTACAGGATTATTTCTACAGGCTTCTAAAATATTCATAAAACCTACAACATTCGAATTTATATAAGCGTATGGATTTTTTACAGAAAAACGCACACCTGCTTGTGCTGCCAAGTTAATAACTATATCAAATTTATTTTTTTTAAATAAAATGTCTAACTCCTTCTTATCTTCAAGATTCAATTTAATAAATTGATAGTTGTCAAACTTTTTACTTTGTATTATTTCAGCATATTGTACGACTTCCTTATTTATGCCTTGATTATTTAATCGGGCATACTTTAAATCTTCGTCATAATAATCATTAATATTATCTAAGCCTATTATTTCAAATCCTTCAACCGCTAACCTATTTACAAGGTGAAAACCAATAAAACCTGAAGCACCAGTTACCAATACAGATTTAAAGTCTTCCATCAATAATATCGTGATTCAAAAAAGATTTTGTGTCAAAAATGACAACTGGTTGATTCTGAAATTTTACAAAATCAATATTCAAAAATTTTTCATGAGCCACTGCTAGAATAATTGCACTGTACTTTTTGTGATCAATATTGTCGACTAAAACTAAACCATATTCATTCTTCAATTCTTTTGCGTTAACCCATGGATCATAAATATCAACATTTGTATTATATGTTTTTAGTTCCTTGTAAATATCAATTACCTTTGTGTTTCTTATGTCTGGACAGTTTTCTTTAAAAGAAAATCCTAAAATGAGTACATTCGCATCCTTAATTTGGATACATTTATTAATCATGAGCTTAATTACTTTAGTGGCTACAAACCCTCCCATTTGATCATTTACTCTTCTTCCAGATAGAATAACCGCAGGGTGGTAACCCAATGATTCAGCTTTGTGTGCAAGAAAATAAGGATCTACACTAATACAATGACCTCCAACAAGTCCAGGCTTAAATGGTAAGAAATTCCATTTGGTATTTGCAGCGGCCAATACATCATATGTGTCAATACTCAAACGGTCAAATATTAATGCAAGTTCATTTACAAATGAAATATTTACATCTCTCTGAGCGTTTTCTATAGCTTTGGATGCTTCGGCAACTTTAATATTTGGAGCTAAATGTGTTCCAGCAGTTATGATAGATTTATATAATTTATCAACTACTTTTCCAATTTCTATTGTAGAGCCTGAAGTTACCTTTTTAATGGAAGGAAGAGTATTCACTTTATCACCTGGATTAATTCTTTCTGGCGAATAACCACAGAAAAAGTCCTTATTAAATTTAAGCCCTGAATTTAACTCTAGTACAGGAACACAATCTTCCTCTGTACAGCCAGGATAGACTGTAGACTCATAAATCACAATATCCCCTTTTTTCAAAACCTTACCTATCATTTTAGATGCAGATAATAGAGGTCGTAAATCTGGACTTTTATGCTCATCGACAGGTGTAGGAACGGTAACTATAAAAATATTAGCTGAAGTTATATCATTAATATTAGAACTTGGCAATAAACCTATACTTCCATTTATTAATGCAGAATAATCTTGCACCAAGACACTTCTCAAATCCTCAGATGAAACCTCCAAAGTGTGGTCGGTTCCATTTTTGAGATCTTCAATACGTTCTGAGTTTATATCAAAACCGATAACTTTATATTTTTTAGCAAATTCGACGGCTAGTGGTAGTCCCACATAACCCTGGCCTATAATTGCTATTTTATCTTTTTTCATTGCTTTATTTCTTTCTTCCTATTTGATGATATTCAAAACCTTTTTCCTCTAATCTTAATGTATTATATTGATTTCTACCATCAAAAATAATAGGTTTTTTTAATTGTCTTTTTATCTCTTTAAAATCTGGCGATCTAAAGTCTTTCCACTCGGTAAGTAATATTAGAGCATCTGAATATTTCAAAACATCGTATTTAGACTCTACATAAATTATGTTTTTAACTTTTTTTAAATAATGTTCTTTTGCTTCATACATGGCTTTTGGATCATATGCTTTTATTTTAGCACCTCTACTTACAAGCTCTTTAATCACATAAATAGCTGGTGCTTCACGCATATCATCGGTTCCTGGCTTAAAGGCTAATCCCCAAACACCAAAAGTAAAGTCGGTTAGATCTTCTCCAAAACGGCTTACAATTTTTTTAGATATAACTAATTTTTGTGAATCATTTACTTCCTCAACTGATTCAATCAATTTTGCTTTGTAATCATTTTCTTTGGCTATTTTTATTAAGGCCTTTACATCTTTTGGAAAACAAGAACCTCCATAGCCAGCACCTGGATAAATAAACTTATATCCTATACGCCTATCTGAACCAATTCCGATTCGAACTTGATTTGCATCTGCTCCAACCTTTTCACAAATATTAGCGATTTCATTTATGAATGATATTTTGGTAGCTAGCATTGCATTAGCAGCGTATTTTGTCATTTCTGCTGATCGGATATCCATGGATATAAAACGATCTCTTGACATGCAAAAAGGATTATATAATTGTTTCATCTTATCTGCAACATAATCACTATCAGTACCAACAATCACTCTGTCAGGTTTCATAAAATCTTCAATAGCAGCTCCCTCTTTTAAAAATTCAGGATTTGAGGCAATATCAAACAATAAATCAGAATTTCTTCTATCTAACTCATTTTGTATGGTCGCTTTTACTTTATCTGCAGTACCAATTGGTACAGTAGATTTATTGACAATAATTAATCTTTTTTGCATCGATTGTCCAATTGATTTAGCTACAGCCAATACATATTGTAAATCAGCAGAGCCATCATCTCCCATTGGGGTTCCAACAGCTATAAATGCTATTTCAGAAGTTTGTAAAGCTTCATATAAATTAGTGGTAAAATATAAATTCTTATTATTTATATTTTTTTTAATCATAGATTCTAAACCAGGCTCATAAATAGGGATAATACCTTGTTTCAGTTTTGTAATTTTTATTTGATCTATATCTACACAAGTAACTTTGTTACCCATCTCTGCAAAACATGTTCCCGAAACTAATCCTACATAGCCAGATCCTATAACTGTAATATTCATATTTTATTATACTTCTATTTTTATATGTTGATTTTAGTTATACTCACAGCTTCGCTATGGAAATCACAATTTTTTAAAAAAATATGCTTCAAAATTTATGATTCAAAAATAGTTAAAGCTTTTTGTCTTAAAGTTGTGTTTGAAACAAAAAAACTAACTTTTCTTTTTATTTTTTTTTCAATTTTTGTAGTAATATCTTTAAGATAAACTTCATTTATATTATCACCAACAATTAAAATTTCAATGTGTCCACTGTCAATTCCCTCAGCATAGTCCCCAAGAATCATAATTTTTTTTACCTCTCCAATTCTATTATAAACAGTTTCTAAAATTTCTTCGATACCTAAGTGTTTTTTAACTATTTTTTGAATAATTTTGAATAAAGGGTGAGAAGCATTTGCTCTATATATAACCCTATTGTTTTCATTGTGCTTTTCCAAATAACCAGCAGAAGACAAATTATTTAACTCTTTTCTAACAGAATTGGTTGATTCACCAAATTCATTTGCAAGACCATTTAAATAACCCTTGTTAGCGATATTTAAAAAAAACTTGATTAAAAGTCTTATTCGAGTCTTGGATGTAATTAAAGAATCCAACATATATTAAGTAACAAAAGTACTTAATTTTGTTCAAATTAAAAAAACTTATTTTTATTATATGAAAAAAACAGTTTTAATTACTGGGGCCGCTGGGTTTTTGGGATCTCATTTATGTGATTTTTTTCTTTCCAAAAACTATACTGTTATTGGTATTGATAATCTGATTACTGGAAGTTTGAAAAATCTTTCTCACCTAGAATCAAATGGTGATTTTGAATTTAAAGAAATTGATATTACGCATGATTTTAAAATAAATAATCCGATAGATTTTATACTTCATTTTGCATCTCCAGCCAGTCCAATTGACTATTTAAAAATTCCTTTAGAAACTCTAAGGGTTGGTTCATTTGGAACTGAAAATATTTTAAAAATAGCTTTAAAAAATAATGCACGTATTTTAATTGCTTCTACATCTGAAGTGTATGGAGACCCCCTAGTACATCCACAATCTGAGGAATATTGTGGTAATGTTGATCCTGTTGGGCCCAGGGGGGTTTATGATGAGGCAAAGCGGTTTCAGGAAGCAATGACTACTGCTTACCATACCTATCACGGCTTAGATATTAGAATAGCAAGAATATTCAATACATATGGATCAAGAATGAGAGTTAACGACGGAAGAGCAATCCCAGCATTTATGGGTCAGGTATTGAGAGGGGAAAGCTTAACAGTTTTTGGGGATGGTTCTCAAACAAGATCATTTTGTTATATAGATGATATGATTGAGGGTATTTACAAACTCTTACAATCAAACTACACCAAACCAATGAATTTAGGTAATCCTGAGGAAATAGCTTTAATTGACTTTGCAAAGGAAATAAGAGACTTAGGCGATAATAATAATAAAATAGTTTTTAAACCCCTTCCTTTAAATGATCCTATCAGAAGAAAACCTAATATTTCGAAAGCAATGAAAATTTTAAATTGGAAACCATCAGTTTCAAGAAAAAAAGGATTAGAAAATACTTTTAATTATTTTAGAACGTTAACTTTAGAAGAATTAAATAAAAAAGAACATAAATTTGCATAACATATTTAAAATGCTCGATATTAAATTTTTTAAAATTAATTTATTTCAAATTTTTCTTCTTGCTCTTGTCATCAATTCTTGTTCATATCCAGAGATGATTAGAAATGATTTGGTTTATGAAAATGATTTTGAAAATTCGGATTTAATTTCAATTGATGGAGGAGACATCATGTCGTTTAACAATACAAATGTTTTAGGTGACTTCAATAATGATGGATTTACCCTCTTTTTGGAAGATGTTGGAGATCACGACTATGTTTTTATTTCGTTTGATTTATATATTCACGGATCTTGGGATGGTAATTTTAACGGGTTTAGTGATAATGATAAACCAGATAAATGGGTTATGGAATTTAAACCTGACATGAAGCTATATAAAGATCCTAGTTCTGATCACTTTACCACTACATTTTCCAATAGCCCCTGCTTTTCAAATTATTGTTTTAGACAATCTTATCCTGAGTTCTATCCTTTTGAAAATAATCCAAAGACGGGATCTTTTAAAACTAATATGGCTAAAATATGTACAGATTCATTTTTCGGTGATCAAACAACTTTGTATCAAATTGAAAAAGGATTTAAAAACTCTGGGAATAATATAATTGTAAGATTTTATGATGAATTATATCAACCAAATGCCATAGATAAAGATGGTATTCCTCAACAAAAATGTGATGAAAGTTGGTCGATGGATAATATAAGAGTACGCGTAGTAAAGTATCAATGAAATTAAATACTCTTTTGTTTTTATTATTTCCGATTTTAATATTTGGACAGAACATAAACTTAAATAATGATTTTAACAATCAATTTATTAGATATGCTGTTTTATCAAATAAAATAGATACAGAATTATCTTTAAACGTTAAACCACTAAACTTAAATTCCTTTTCTGAAATTATTGGGGATCAATACAAAATAATTTTCAATAACAAATCCAAATCGATACAGATTAAAACATTAGGAATTGATTATTTTATTGAATATAACTCTCACCATCCTTACAATAGAAATAATGGGACTATGATTCCTAATAGAGGATACCAGCATATCATTTCACCTGGGTTGTTTATTAAAATCGGACCTTTGACTATTCAATTCAAGCCCGAACATCATTTTAGTGAAAATAAAAAATTTGATGGTTTTTGGGAAGGTCATTATTCAGAGATATGGTCTAAAAGATATAGATTATGGAATACAATTGATATGCCTGAGAGATTTGGAAATACAAGTCATAATAAAACAACTTTTGGACAATCCAGTGTCAGACTTAATTGGAAAAATCTTTCATTAGGAATTTCTAATGAAAACTTATGGTGGGGTCCCTCAATAAGAAACAGCATCATGATGAGTAATCATGCTGAAGGTTTTAAACACATTACATTTAACACACTAAAACCTGTTAAAACTTTTATTGGAAATTTTGAATGGCAAGTGATTAGTGGTAGATTAGAAAATTCTGGGTTTAAACCACCCAGAACTGATTATGAGCACGCAGGAACAAAACTTTATGTACCTAAAATAAATCAAAACGGAGAAACTGATGATTGGAGATATCTACAGGGATTTATTTTTTCTTATTCACCCAAATGGATTGATGGTCTTTCTTTTGGTCTTATTCGCTGGGTTCAAATGTATTCTGCATTAGTCGAAGGCAAATATTTTTGGATGGAAGGGAATCCTACATACTTTCCTGCTTTTCAAAATTTATTTCGAAAAAATGACAAATTTGTTGATTATGAGCTACAAACTAATCAGGCTGCAGGACTTTTTTTAAAATGGATTTGGAAAGATTCTAAAGCAGAAATTTATGCTGAATTCCATCACAATGATTCAAAACAAAATTTAAGAGATTTATTATTAGACTCTGATCATAGTAGAGCTGCAACTATTGGACTTCAAAAAATTTTCAATATAAAAAATGATAATTTTCTATTTAATTGGGAATGGACTCAAATGGAACAGACAAGAAGTAGGTTAATTAGAAATGCGGGCTCTTGGTATGAGCATAGCAATGTTTATGACGGTTATACAAATAAAGGCGAAGTTTTAGGTAGCTCAATCGGTCCAGGATCAAATTCTCATTATTTTTCATTAAATAGAATTAGAAATAAAGAATTAGTTGGGATAGGATTAGAAATCATAGACAATGATAATGATTTTTATTATGAGGCATTTGCAGCAGCAAGAGATTACAGAAGGTATTGGAAAGATTTTAACCTCCACTTAAAATATAATAAAAGCTTCAAGCATTTTAATCTATCAAGTAACTTGGTTTATATTAGAAGTTTAAATTATCAATGGGAATTAGATGATAATTCAACACCATATTATCACCCAGGGAGAGATGTGAATAATTTTCACCTAAGCTTAAAGCTTACTTATTTTGGTAATTAGTAAGACTTTGGAAAACTTCTAAATATTGCTTAGAAATAAAATTCCAATCATATTTTTTTGGGAGTTTATAGCTGCTATTTTTATGAATAAACTCATCATATTTGTTCTCAAATTCATTTATTTTTTCAATTATTGATTTTTTATTAAAAAAAACTGATTTTTTGTTTTCTAACATTTCTCTATTAAAAACAGTGTCTAATGCCAAGATTTGACAATTCAAATCAAGAGCATTGATCATAGTAGGATTAGTACCCCCAAACTCGTGACCATGAATGTATACAAAGCAATTATTATATAAAGTCGTTAAATCAATTTGATCATTAATATAACCGGTAAAAATAACTTTATTTGATTTTAATAATTTGATATCGTTTGAATAATCATCTTTATAAGGCACATCACCAACTATGACCATAGATTTATTTGAGTTAGATTTTAAAAAAGCTTCAAGAATTATTTTAGAGTTGTTATCGGGAATTAACCTGCCTACTATTAAATAATAATCCTTTTTGTGAAGACTAAATTTTTCTAATATTTTAGAATTTTTATTTGCTATCATTGTAGATCCATAGGCAATGACAGTTGATTTTTTTCCAAATGTAATTCTATATATCTTGTTCATTTCAACACTATCAGTAATGATTACATCAAAAAAAAGTGTAGCTAATTTTGATGCGAATCTAAAATATACCGAACCTAGCCCTTTCCATTTTGGTCTAAGCCATTCCAGTCCATCGACGTTGACGCAAGTTTTTTTTCTAAAAATTTTTGTCAATAAACCAAAAGGGCCATTTGCTGAATTTACTACCAAAACAATATCAATTTTTGAAAAACATACATGAATAAATGAAAAAAAAGAATTAAATAAT
>MDSV01182079.1_pt1 | contig 19798 bp, 13 predicted proteins | sample 810851 | NCBI WGS metagenome assembly MDSV01 (sample SAMN05326640, study PRJNA326480) | marine metagenome | isolation source: seawater | place: Atlantic Ocean: North East | collected 2012 | reverse complement strand
GGCGCCGCCGCCGCCGAGGCGGGCGCCGAGGAGCACGGCGCCGCGCGGGGCGCGGCGCCGGGCGCGGCGGCGGCGGCGGCGGCGTTGGCGGGCGCGGTGACCTCTGGGTTAGTGCGCGCGCTGGCGGAGGCGCTCGCCGAGTGCCTCGCCGCGTCCGCGCAGGGGGGCGGCTTCCTCGCCTCGCCCGAGGCGGCGGTGACGTGCGTCTCTCTGGCCTCGGCGCTGGACGCCGCCACCGCCGGGTCGCCGGCGGCGGCGGAGTCGCTGCTGGCGGAGAACCTCGCGGCGCCGCTCATCCCGCACCTCGTCGCCGGGCTCGGCTTGGTGGGCGACCCCGCGGCGATGGAGGCGGCGACGCCCGGCGCGGGGGGCGGCGTGCCGCCGCCCACCGCCGCGCTCGAGCCGCTGCTCGCGGTGGTCACGCGCGTGGCCCACTGGCCGAACGCCGCCGAGGCGGGCGTCGAGCGCGCGGGGGCTCGCGAAGAGAAGACCCGGGGGGTGGACTCGCGTCTCACCCGTGGCTTTCCCGCGACTTTTTTGCCGCGAGAACGACGGGACCGGGACCCGAGCGTCGCGAGCCGGGTCGCGCGGCTGGCGGACGATTTCGCGCAGCTCCTCGTCGCGTCGGGCGTCGTCGACGCGCTCGCGTCGCTCTTCGCGCTGTGCGACCGCCCGAAGGAACAGAGCGTGGAGCCCGTGCCGCCGGCGATCGTCGCGGGGTTGCGTCTGCTCGAGTCTCTGCTGGAGAGCGCGTTCGCGCGCGGCGAAAAGGACGCGAAGGAGGCGTTCGCTTCGCTCGGCGCGACGAGCGCGAGCGCGACGGCGAGCGCCGGAGCGGCGACGTCCGGAGACGGGTTCGCCGCGACGACGAGCTCGACGAGCTCGACGAGCTCGCGACCGCCGACGGACGCGCGCCTCCTGAACGGCGGTTCGAACGGCGGCGGCGGCTCGAGAGAAGACGCGAGCGGCGCGCGTCGAACGTCTCATCACGGCGCGGGTTCGCTGATCGTCGCGCTTCGAGCGACGGCGCTCGCGGGTCTGCCGTCTTTGCTCACCTCCGTGTTGCTGCAGACGGAGAACGAGACGCGCGCGCCGGTGTTGGCGGACCCGCGCGTCTCGGCGTCGCGTCTGCCCGCCAACTTCGTCCCCGTCGCGACGATGGTGATGCGGCTGCTGAACTTCGTGCACCGCGCGTTCGGGCCGGAGGCGGTGCAGCAAGCTCTGAGCTCCTCGGACTTGCGCGTCGAGACGCACCATCTGTTATCCGTGTCGCTCGCCGTCTGCTGTTGCGAGTGGGACCGCGCGCCGCGAGACGACGTCGCGCGAACGAAGAGCGCTCCGAACGTCGTCAACGCCGCGAACGTCGACGCGCGCGGCGACGTCGAATCCCGGTGGACGCTCGACGCACTCGCCGAGCTTCTCGACGAGACGTTGCTGTTCATCGGCGCGTTCGCGTTGCTTTGCCCCGCGAACCAGGACATGCTCCGCTGGGGGCGCGCGCCGACGCTGGCGCAGAGGTTGCCGGATCTGCCCTTCGAGTACTACGCCGACGCGAAGAAAAAAGCTGCGCTCTTCCCGACGCTCGTCGCAGTCGCGTTCCGCCACCCCACGAACCGCGCGGCGATCGCGCGGGACCTGAGCCTGGAGACGGTGCGGGCGTTCGTGCAGGCGGAGATACGGGCGGCTCGCGCGGAGACCTCGCGTGATGTCCGCGACACGACCGAGCGCCCGCTGTCGGACGACGTCGACGACGACGACGCGACGTTCGCGTCGGCGTCGTCGGGTCCGCGCGGCGGGAGCGAAAAGAAGAGCGAAACGAGCGCCTCGCGCGGCGGGAGCGCGGCGGCGGCGGCGGGGCTGCCCGCGCGCTTCGACTTCGCCGCGAGATTCCCGCCGGAGCTCTGGGAAGACGCCGCGAGGGACTTCGCGTCGGACGACGTCACAGACTCGCGCGCGTAGCGCGACTCGACAGTACTACGTATTATACGAGCTGATTCGCGCGAGACCCTAATACGCGCGTTCTACGTTCGATCGACGTCGTTTCGCGAAACGTCTGTCTTCGCGAAGCGTCTTCTCTCCGGCTTCCCCGGAGTGTATCTGATACGTACGTGTCACTGTCATCACTACACTGCCACCACGAGTTACTGTTTCCGCAGGTACTGGTCGTGCTCGAACTTGAAGCACCCGGTTTCGGGGGGCAGGTCCGTCGGCGCGGCCGGGTGCTCGACGACGCACGAGCCATCTCGCCCTGGCGCGACGCGCGCGCGAGTCGCGTCGCTGGCGTGCACGACGCCCTTCACGCGCGTCTTCTCGAAGCACGCGCACGACGCGTTTTCGTCGACGAGAAGCGCGTGCGACTTGCCGCCCTCGCACATCGTTTCCCGCATCTCCGCCTCGCTCTCGTCCCACGCGAAGACGCCGCCGACGTTTTTCTCCACGGCGCATCGCGCGAGCGCCAGACGCGCGACGCCGGAGACGTCCGCGCCCGGACCGCCGTTGTCGCGCAAGACGCAGTCGCGACATTCCACGACCGACGACCCGGCGGCGACGAGGCCCTCGTGTCCGTTTTCGGCGAACACGCAGTGCGTCGCCGTCGCCGCGGCGCTTTCCGTGCACCGCAAACCCTGCCGCTCGCACCCCGCGAACTTGCAGTCGACCAGCTCGACGCGCGCCGCGCCGCACGCGCGCAGCCCGGTTTTCTTCGCCTCGAACGAGCAGTCGCGGAACGTCGGCGCCGCTTCGGCGGCGACGACAACGCCGTCGGAGCCGGAGCACTTGATCCCGCACCGCTCGACGAGCGGGTCAGGCGCGCGCGCGGCGGCGCCGTCGCCGCTCTCCACCCGCAGCGCCTCCGAGAAACCGGTGAAGTCGAAGTCGACGTTGGCGATCCAGCACGCGCGGCGGAGGCGGAAAATCGGCGAGTTGTTCCGCGCGTCCACGACGGCGTCTCTGAGCGCGCCTTCGCCCGTGATGAGCACGCGCTTCGTCACCGTCACGCTGTCCCCGCACCCGTTGTGCGTCCCGCGCAGAAGAAGAATTCGGTCGCCGTCCTCGGCTTTATCCAGCGCCTCGCGCAGCGAGCGCGCGTGCGCGGGCGCGGCGGCCCGAACCGGCTCTGACGGAACGCTCTGAAAGCGCTCCACCTCGCCACGCCGGGCCCGCACGCGCGACGCGACGTCGTCGCCGCGCTCGTCGTCGTCCCACGCCGGGTTCGCGGGCGCCTCGCGGCACAGCCACGCCTCCTCCCCCGCGCTCCGCACGTAGATGAGCCGCCCGTAAAAGCCGGCGAGCGAGCCCTCCCTCGCGGCGCGCATCGCGAGTCGGTCCAGTCGCGTCGCGAACGCCGTCGCGGCGTCGCGCGCTTTCGCGCGCGCGTCGTCCTTCGTCCCCGCGACAGCCTCGCGCGCGACTCGCTCCCCCTCGCGGCAGAACGCGACGGCTCGTTTCCAGTTCCCGAGCATCGCGTGCGCCTCGGCGGCTCGGTCGTACGGCCTGTGCCAGTCCGCTCGCGTTGCGATCGCCTTCTCGGCGTCGCGCGCGGCGCCGGGCGCGTCCGGCGGAGACAGGAGCGTCTTACAATACGCGCGATTGCTCAGGAAGACAGCCATCGCGTCGCGCGCGTTCGCGTTTAGCGTCGCGTTCACGCGCGTCTGTTCGGTATCGCGAAACGCCTCGAGTCGCTCGAGGGCTTCGTCGTACAGCGCGGTCGCGAGCTGGACGTCGCCCTCGCGCGTCAGCGCGCCGTTGGCCGCGCGTTTCAGCTCGAGAAACGGCCGCAGCGCCGCGTCGCGCTCGAGCGCGCGCGTCGGCTCCGCGAACCGCGGCTCGACGGTGGAGTCGCGCGCGATCGAGATCGGACCCGAACTCAGTGACACAAACGCGTTCGCGACGACGACCGATCCCGCCTCCAACGCTTGCGTCTCGTCGTCGCTCTCGTCGTTTTCGTTTTTCGCGTCGAGTCCGCGCATCCGCCCGGGCGGGACGTTTCTCGGATCGCTCGCCGCGGCGCGCCTAGTCTGCGACCGCGTCAGCGCCCGCGCCTCCGCCAGGGCGTCGTCCACGCGGATCGGCACGCGCGGCGGGGTCAGGGGTAGGCTCGGCGCGGCGGTCGAGTCCTCCGCGGTCCCGATCGAGGGCCGCGACGAGACGCGCGGCGTGAGCCCCGTCGTCGGGTCCGACACCGGCACGCGCGACGTCTCGAGGACGCGCACGCCCCTGCGCTCGGCCGTCTCGACGTTCGCGCGGCGCGCGAGCTCAGCCTCCGCGGCCGCGAGCCTGCGCTCGAGATCGGGGGCGCCCCCGCGCTTCGTCCACCGCCGGCGCAGACGCGCGTCGAGCGCGTCATCGGGTGCCATGGTGCGCGCGAGAGTGCGGCGAGATCCGACGCGACCGCTGTCGGACGTTTTTTCGCGGAACGCCTCGCCTCCTTTTTCGATTTCTTTCAGGCGTTTTTTAGAGGAGGTATATGACGAGCACGGATATCTGACTGAAAGCACATACGGTACCACCTTTTGGATTCACTTTGCACTTTTTTATGACTCTATTGATTGTAGCTGTGACAAATAATCGAGAAAAATTAGATTCGTCTCGAGCATCGAATCCTTCTTGTAGGCAGGTTTTCGCAGCTCCGGCTCTGGATAGGCCTGTGCGACTTGCTTTTTTGTCAGCATCCGCCACTCCGCTCGGCGCGGCGTGTGCTGCCGCTCGAGGTGCGGGCGACGGCGACGCGCGCTTCGGGACTCCAGGAGTGGGAAGTAGAACCCGAGGCGAGGCGAAGTTCGCGAACGGTCGTGTCGGCGTGGGCAGGAGCGCGCGTTTCCGAGGCCTATCCATCGCGGACCGTAAAAGGCACCGTCGGTTCTTTCGCGGGAGGTGCCGAAGGAAAAGTCTTCGCGTCGCGTCGGGTCGCGAGGAGCGAGGGCAAGGCGACGCGTGAGTTCGGCATCTCGACGGATCCGCGTCATCGCGAGACGCCCCCGAAGGCCGCAATGATGCCTTGCATGCTGTGCAACAACGCCAAAGCCGCCGTCTACTGCTACAACGACAACGCCTACCTCTGTAAAGCGTGCGATGGCCAGATTCACAACAAAAATAAACTCGCGTGGCGCCATCAGAGGTCGCACCTGTGCGAGGAGTGCGACAGCGTGCCCCCGAAACTGGCGGCGGTGTATTGCGCACAAGATGAGGTACGCGCGCGCGCGTGTTTTTCCCCGCCGGAGCCGTCCCGCTGGGGCTCGCGCGGGCGCGTTCCCGAGATTCCAGAGCGACGGGAAAAGAAAAGAACACGCGCGAGTCGATTTTCCGTCGCGCGTCCCGCGTCGGTCGTCCGGCGTCTTCCACGACGCGGCACGACCGTCGATACCCGCGCGACGTGCGACGTGCGCTTTCGCGACGCGCACCCCCCACGGCTCGCCTCCGTCTTCGACGCGCGCGCTGACCGCTCCGTTCTCACCGCTCGTCACCCCGCGCGTCGCCACCGAAAAACGCGTCGAACCCGTCCGACACCGCGTCTTCGCTTCGACACTCGCGTCGCAAAAAAAACGTCCTCTCGTGATTTCGCGAACGATCCGCGATCCCCGATCCTTCGCGTCGCATCCTCCGATCGAACGCAGGCGTACCTCTGCCTCGCGTGCGACAACATCGTGCACGCCGCGAATAGCATCGCGAGCACGCACGAGCGCACGCCCGTGAGCGCGTTCACGGAGGAGGGGGTCTCGGGAGGCCAGGGCGCGCCCGAGCGCTCGGGCGGCTCTGGCGACGACGACGGGCTCTTCGCCGATTTGCTCGCCGGCGGCGGCGACGCCTTCGCGGGCCTTCCCGAGATAGACGGCGGCGCGGGTTTCCTGGTGGACGACCCGAACGACCCCACTTCTGCGAACGCCGCGAACGCGCACGCGCGGCTCGTGAAACGCGAACGCGGAGCGTCGCCGGATGGCGGATTGAAAGACGCGACGGCGTCCTCGCCGAGGGACGACGCCGCGCGAGCGGATTCGGATCGGCCCGGGCGCGACAGCGCCGGGAGCGCCGCCGGGCGCAAGGCGGACGGCGAGAGCTCTGCGGGCGCGGCCGGGAGCGGATCGAACGCGAGCCACTCGCAGGCTGGCATCCATTCCGACCACAGACAAGGAGAGACGCTGTCCGCGGGCGCGGACGCCGGGTTAAACCGAGGATCCCTCGCGTCCGTCGGGTTGACGATGGACGATTACGCGTCGCTCGAGCGCGTCGGGGCTTCGAGCGTGGACGACTTCCTGGGACCCATCATGGACGACCACGCGGGCGTGGGGTTCGGGGATGACACCGCCGCGAACGCCGCCACCTGGAACCCGCACGCCTTACGTCGCGACCCGAGCCCGGGCGCGTTCGCGAACGCGCCGCAAGCCGGCGGCGCCTCGGACGCCGCCCTCGCGCAGGCGCGCGCGCAGGCGGAGGCGCGCGCACGCGCCATGCATCACGCGCGCGCGCTCGGCATGGGCGCGCCCGTCGGGGCGCCCGGGGGGATGGGTCCCTCAGGTTCGTCCGCGGCGGTGCGGGGATCGATGCAGGGCGGGTTGGGTCGATCCGCGGAGCAGGGGCTCGGCGGGGCTGGCGGCTCGATGCCGGGTGGGGGGCCGGGGTCGGTCGGACCCGGGCCGGGAGCGCCGCGCGGCGCGCCCCCGGGCACGCACGGCATGCCTCCGCCCCCCTTCGGCGTGGGCCCGCCGGCCCCCCCGCCGGGACCCGGCGTTTCTCCCGTGCACGGGCCCAACGGCATGCTGTACTTCTCCGGCCCGCCGCTCCCGATGCTGCACCTGACGAACGGCGCTTCCGACGCGCCGCCCTCGCGCTTGGAGCGCCTGCGCCGGTGGAAGGAGAAGCGTAAGAACCGCAACTTCAACAAGACGATTCGGTACCAGAGCCGCAAGGTGTGCGCGGATAACCGCCCTCGGATCAAGGGCAAGTTCGTCAAGGTGGGCAGCACGCCGGACCTCGGCGCGATGGATGATTTGGGCGCGGACTTCGAGCGCGCGCGGACCGCGGGCGGCCCGGGCGGGTCTTCGCTCGGCGACGTGCCGGAGCACGAGGAGAGCGCGGAGGATAGCATGGGGAGCGGCGGCCCCCCACCGGAGGGGCGCCTGGCGCGCGTCGGCGGGTTGCGCCGCGGAGGCGGTTTGACAAACTCGATGTCCGTTCCGGCGGGGCTGGCGATGATGGGCGCGAAGGAGGAATCCGCGTAGGTGACGTCTAACGTCGGCGTCAGTGCGATCTACTGGTATGAAAAACAAACCGCGTCGAGATGGTCGCCCCGCCGCGTCGCGACTACTAGCGCGCAGACCGTCCGTCGCCGATGAACTGATAGTACTACGCGCCTCGTCACACCTTGGTTTCGTCGTGAAGCCCGTTTTCCTGGAGAAACGCGTGCACCTTCGCGAGCGTCGGCGCGAGTCGCCTCGCCACTTCCGCCATTTGCTCGTAGTCCCCGTCCAGGCTTGCGGCGAACGCCTCGCGCGACGGCGGGAACTGCAGGACCACCGCGAACGCCGAGCTCGCGAGCCAGCCGTGGTACGGCTGGAGCGTCGACGCGTACGCGCGTGCCGCTATTTTTTTCAAAGGTGCCGTCCTGGGTTCCGCGGCGAGCCCCTCCAGCAGGTTCGCGGCGAACTCCAGAAACCGCTTGAGCCACAGCAAACCCTTGCAGCAGCCCGCGTCGTGCGCGTGCGTCCCCGCGGCCATCTCCGCGCGGCAGATGTCAAACAGAGACGCGTGGTCGGGCGCGCGCTTCGCGAGCCGCTCGATGTTCCCGCTCACGTCCGACTTGGCCGCGGCGAAGGCAACGCCCAGCCGGTCGAACACGGGCAGCACGAGGCGGCAGGAGGCGAGGAACGGCTCCGTCTGGATCGCGCCGTCCACGGATTCGACCGCGCCGAGCGACGCGACGATGGGGGCGAGGACCGCGGACATCGCGCCGGGCGCGCCTCCGCGAGTGCGCCTCTGCTCGGCGAGCGCGTCGTGTCTTGATTTATTGACGCCGAGCGCGAAACGACGCGACGACGACTGGAAATTTTTATCCGATCGAGTCGGCGCTATCGTCACTTCACGATGCTCGCGAGCACGATGCGCCGCGCGTCCGCCGTCGCGCCGGCGGCGGCCTTCCGCACTCCGCGAGACCGCCGCGCGTCTTTCCGCACCGCGCGCGCGTCCACGCGCGTCTCCGCGTCTTCGGACTCGGAGGACCCCACCACCGAGCGGTTCACCGCGAGCATGTTGCAGAACGTCCGGCAGAAAGTCACCGGCTTCGAGACCGAGATGGCCATATCCAAGCTGCCCACCGAGGAGGAGAAGGCGAGCGAGCGCAAGCCCAAGCAGGGCGATCTCGTGTCCATTCTATTCTCCGCGCAAACAGAGGAGGGCGAGATCCTGCAGGGCATGGAGGACATGGAGGAGGCGCTGACGTTCGAGGTTGGCGGCGCGGCAGCCATGGGGAACCCGCTGTTCCTCGCGTTTGACGCCGCGGTGCAGGGGATGGTGGAGGGCGACCAGGCGCTAGTCAACGCGTCGGGGGGGGAGTACGACCCCAATTTGCTGTTTAAAGTCCCGATGGAGCACCCCGAGATCGCGCGGCTGCAGGAAGAGCTGGACCAGCCCGGAAAGGGAGGGCTGCACCCGGGCGCCACGGTTGCGCTGAGCAACGGCAACCCCGCGGTGATCCGCGAGATGAGCGAAGAGTTGGGATTCGTGATGATCGACGCGAACCACCCGTTCGCGGGGTCGGACCTGCAGTTCGCGGTGAAGCTCGTGGGGATCGAGGACAACCCCGATCTGGAAGAGGAGGCGTAGTCGTTTCGTGGAAGCGTCGAAACGGTTCGCGTCGCGCGACGCGAGAAGCAATATGGTAATACAACGCATCTTTTTGTCTACACTGCCCCGAAAACGCCAAGCGGCGGATGTCGCCACTTAGTCGCTGCACAGGATGACGTGCCTTCGCATCGTTCGCACACCGCAGTTCGCATGGCGTCGTCGCTGGCGGCCGCGCTGCGCGCCACCGCGCGCGCGGGAAGCGCCGCGCGCGGGCTCGAGCGACGGGCATCGTGCCGCGCGGCGTCCAGTAGCGGTCGCTCGGCACGGAGCGCCGGGACGGAAGCCCCGACCGCACCCGCGCCCGCCCCGCCGTTGAGACTGTACTTCTCCGACTGGGCCAAAGTTAATTTACCCGACAAGCACCGCTTCCCCATGGACAAGTATCGCGCCACGCGCCTGGCCCTGGAGGCGGACATGAGCCTGCGCGGGCGCGTGGAGATGGTGCGCTCGCCCGAGGCGAGCCTGGAGGACGTGCTCGGCGTGCACGACCGTGAGTACGTCTCGCGCGTGATGCGGTGCGCTCTGACGGACAAGGAGGCGCGGGCCATCGGGTTCCCCATGCAGAACCCGGAGCAGGTGACGCGCAGCTTCGCGAGCACGGGGGGCACGATCGCCGCGACGCGCGACGTTTTGACGCACCTGGACAGCGACGTGCCTGGACGTCGTAAAGTGGCTGCGCAGATCGCGGGCGGGACGCACCACGCGTTCGCCGACAGAGGCGAGGGCTTCTGCGTGTTCAACGACATCGCGTGCGCGGCGAACGTCGCGTTGGCAGAGCGCGGTGACGTTTTGTTTGCGCGATCGAAAACGCCCATCTTGGTGATCGACCTGGACGTCCACCAGGGCAACGGCACGGCGAAGATCTTCGAGAACAACCCCGCGGTGGTGACGTTCAGCGTGCACGGCGCCGGGAACTACCCTTGGAAAACCAAAATGCGCTCGGACTACGACGTCGACTTACCGGACGACGCCGACGACGACGCGTACTTGTCCGTCCTCGCGCGTTGGTTGCCTTTCTTGTTCGCCACGCACGATCCCGCGCTGGTGTTTTTCCAAGCCGGCGTGGACGCGCTGCGCGAGGACTCGTTCGGGCGGTTGGGCATGACCAGGAACGGTCTGTTACGACGGAACCACATGGTGTACGATCAGTGCGTGGAAAACGACGTCGCGCTCGTGATCACGATGGGCGGCGGGTACTCGCGACCGTTCGACAAATCCGTCGCCGCGCACGCCGACGTGTTCCGCAGCGCGGCGTACAGGTTCGGGGGCGCTTCGGCGGGTGCGGTTTCCAAAGGGGCGCGCCTGAAACGACGATACGTAGACGATGACGTGAAATGAAACGATGCGATGTCACATTTAAAACTTTACCGCGCGGCGACCGCGGTTTCGCCCACGACCGACTCTTCCGCCAACAGGCTCCCCTCCAGCCGCGTCACGAGTCCGTCCCACAGCGCCTCCGCGACGCGCGTCGCCGAGGCTTGCAGGACCGCGGACTCCTCCGGGGACAGGTCGCGCACCGCCGCGATCACGTCGTCGACGCTCTCGGCGTCATCGCCCCCAGGCGCCGCGGCGGGCGCCAGCTGCGCGCGCACCGCGTCGGCGACCGCCGTCACCTGCGCGTCCTGCGCGGAGGGCGCGCGCCCCGTGGCGAAGACGCTCAGCAGCAGCGACGCCGCCGCCGCGGGCTCGAGCAGCGCGTCGCCGGACAGGAGCACGGCGGCGTCCGACCCGAGCGTGCCCTGCGCGAGGTCGGCGAGCGAGATCGCGAAGAGCTCCTCCTCGCGCGAGAGCCGCGGCGCGGCGGCTTCGAGCACCTGCGCCGGGGACGCCATCACGGGCCGGGGCGAGCCCGCCCTTCCCAGATCCCTGCTCGGCACCAGGAACGGCCCGGAGATGTTCTCCGGGTCCGGCGGCTGCCCGAACCCGAAGGGCAGCTCGAAAGGGAGCTTGGGCGCGCGCGGGAGCTGCGCGAACAGGCGCCCACCCGATTTGCGCGCCGCCTGCCGCAGCAGCACGTCCGCCGCGCCGACCGCCTCCTTCTCGAGCAGGCCGCGCAGCGCGTCGCCTCGCGGGCTCAGCAAGTACCGGAGTCCGTCCGCGAGCGAGATGGAATCCTCGGGGATGGTGTCGAGGTCCACGAAGACGCCCTCGCCGGCGTCGCGCGCGACGACGCCCATGGCCGAGTTGAGCATCACGGCGAGGCGTTTGCCCTGCAGGATCGAGCCGCCGCCGGTGGTGCTGGCGTACAGCACCTCCTGCAGCGCCCTCTGCGCGGCCGGGCGGTCCTCGCGCAGCAGTTTGCGTGCCACGAACGGGTACGCCTCCATGACCAGCCGGTAGTCCGGGTCGCCGATGAGCGCGATGCCCTCGAGGGTCACCACCGCGCGCCCGAGGAGGGCGAAGTAGGGAGGAATCGAAAACGGAATGTCGTTGAGGACGGTAAGCAAGTCCTGCGTCATCGCCTGGAACCCCCCCGCCGTGCTCTGCAACGTGCCGTCCTCCATGTTGTACAGCTTTTTCAGTTCCGCTTCGTACTTCTTCGCGCCGCCGCCCTTGACGTACGGGCTCAGAGCTTTGTCCATCAGAGGAATCACCTTGGCGCGGTCGCAGTCCGTCGGCAAAATCTTCAGGTCGACGAAATCGTCCACGAGCGCGGGGTAATCTTTGTTGGCGAGGTGGATGATCGAGCTCACCATGGTGTCCATGTCCTCTTGTTCGATGGAGGCCATCAGACCGAAGTCCAGAATCACGAGCAGGTTCTTGCTTGGATCGCTCGGGTCCGCCATCTTCATCAGGTTCCCCGGGTGCGGGTCGGAGTGGAAGAACCCGACTTGCAGGAGCTGCACGAGGAAACTCTCCTGCCCGACGCCGATGAGGTCGCGGATCTCATCCTGGGGGCAATCGGAGAGCTTCACGCCGTCGATCCACTCGGTGACCAGCACGCGCCGCGTGCACAGCTCGTCGTACACCTCGGGCACGTACACGCCTCGCACCTTCTCCTGGTTCATGATCAAGTCCCGCGATCGCCGCTGGTTCTCCGCTTCGTTCAGAAAATCGAGCTCGGTGTAGAACCCAACCGCCCACTCGTTCAGGAGCGCGACGTAATCCGTGCGCTGCTGCGGCGCGAACCGCTCGATGAGGCCTTGGTACACCTCCGCGGCTCTTCGCAGGACGTACAGATCCTTAGACACGATGCTCAGAATCTGCGGCCTCTGCACCTTCACCGCGACGTACGTGTCCGTGCCCGCCAGCCGGGCGCGGTACACCTGCGCCAGACTCGCCGCGGCGACGGGCTGCTCCGAGATTTCGTCGAAGAAGTCGCCGAGCGGCCCGCCAAGCTCGCGCTCGATCGTGTCGATCGCGACGGAGGTCTCGAACGGCTTCACCGCGTCCTGCAGAATCGCGAGCTCGTCCAACGCCGCCTGCGGGAGCACGTCAGGCCGCACGGACATCATCTGCCCGGCTTTGATGTACGTCGGTCCCAGCTTTTCGATGATGACGCGCGCGTCTCGCGCGAGCGACCGATCGTTGCGGCTCAGCTCCTCGGCGCCTCCGGTGAGGGAGAGCGTCGCGACGCGCGTCAGGAACGGCACGGATAAACCGATGAACTCGCCCCAGCGCTTCTGCAGCGCCCCGCCTTGATTCGCCCAGAACGCCTGGATCGCGGCTTTGTCGTACACCAAAGGCAGGCCCTCCTCGTCCACCGCCACCGGGCCGCCCTTCGAATCCGCCGCGGCGGTGCCCTTGGCGACGTACGACTTGGCCATGTCGTCCGGAGCCTCGACGCCGCGCATGCGCACAGCCTTGGACACCTCCACGGCGGCAGCCGCGGCGTTCCCGGCGACATCACCAACCTTGGCGATGTCTACAACGCCGCCGATGCGCGCGCGCGTGGTCACCGCGCGGCGGTCGCGTCGCGACGTCGAGCGCCTCGCACGACGCGCCGCGACGTCGACGAGGCGCGCGGGCGAGGACGCGCCGAGGGGGGAGGCGCGCGCGCGCACAGCCGCGCGGGGACCCGCGACCGCGCCGGGGGTCATCACCGCGGATGTCGTCATCCTGGCGTGCGTGTGCTTCTGTCGCGAGCCACTGATGAGTGGCGCAGAAGGGCCACGCGGAGCGATGACGTCCGACCGATTGCGCGAGCGAGAAAAGCCGAAATGGCTGGTGTTCGCTCGTCCAGCTGGCATGCGACCACGTCGACGACGGTGTGCTGGAGGGCGGAATCGGCGGTCTGTTCTTGAGTCAATCCACTCGACCTCGGCCGGGCCTTTTTCGGTCCGGTCAATAATTTCTCGTGCCCGCGCCCAAAAGCAGCCTCTTTTTCGTTCCCGCGGCGGAATGTGCCTCCGGTGACGCACTCGACCCCGCGCCGCCCGCCACCGCGCGCGCCCGTTTCCACCATGGGGCAGCGCGTGGTGCACGTCGACCCCCCCGCCACGCGGCCTCGTTTCCACTACATGGAGCCGCGGTCGCGAGAGGAGCGCCTCGCGATCCGGGACAAAGACATGCTGGAGAAGCTCCGCCTTGAGCACCGGCTCAAGTCGAACGCCAAGGAGGACCTCAACTCCAACCTGCTGGAGCCCCCCCCCAACTCGGCAGGGTTTATCTCCGAGGCGGACCGTTTTTGCACGGACGCCGCGGGGGAGGAGTTCGCGGCGCGGCACAGGAAAAAGCTCGAGCGAGAGGTGCGTCGGGGGTTTCGCGATTCGCCCCGCGCCGTCCCGCGGGACGGCACGTCGGCGCTGTTTCGGTCGTTCTTCCCCCTCCGAACGAAAAGGCGCCCGTCGCGGATGCGTCGTCGGCGGACGAGGGAGCGACGCGTCCGCGTCTGCGTCGCTCTGTTCTTCGCATGATCTGACCTTTTACTCGCGTGATCGCGTGTGCGTCTCCGCTTTCAAAACGCAGGAGCTCATCCAGCGTCGCCGCGTGCGTAACTACGAGCGCGAAGCCGCGCGTTGGGATCGCGTCGCCATGGAACAGAAGTTCGAGGACATAAAGTTACAGGAGCTGAAAGAGAGCGAGATCCCGGCGCTAAACCGGTCGTCGGTGAAGTATAACATGATCAACCTGCAGTACGAGGACAGCTACGACGGCGCGGAGCTGAAGTACAAGGACGACGTCATGAAACGGCAGATGGCGCTGGCGGCGAACCGGGGGCTGAGGCACATGAAGAGCAGCGTGAATTACGACCCCATCACCGGGCTGCCCGCGGGAAGCAAGGTGCCGGTGCCGCCCGAGCCGGTCTCGCCGGGCCCGCGCCCCGATAAGCAGGACCCGCGCGAGGGCTTGGAGGCGTTCCGCGTGGACTCGCTGTACGTCAACGAAAAGGAGACCCACGACGGGGTGGGCAGGCAGCGGGCATACTGATGACGGAAGGTGTAGGTCTGGAAGGTACGAACTGATGAAGATGGCTGTAAAATTCCTTTGATAATATATTCGCGCTCGCTCTCGTCGGACCCGTCTCCGTCGATCGTTCCCCGTCCCCGACCACTCCCCGGCGGCGTCACCGCGGTCCGAGAGTCGCGGCCGAACCGTCCGTTCGGGCAGGTGGGTGCGCATGTCGGTCTCCTCCACGCGTTCGACCGCACTGATCGCGGTCGCCGCGCTGGCCGCGCGCGTGCTCCTGGTGCACTTCGGTTGGCACACGCCCCTCGCGTCGCGCATCGAGCTCTCGTCTCCGGTCGACAGCCTCGCGCGGCTCAGGGAAGGCGCCGCGCTGGTCGGCATGGGCATGTCGCCTTACGAAGGGTCCATGCTACACGTTCCGCCGCTGGTGCTTCTCCTGTTCACCCCGTTCCTGTACGTCATGGACACGCTCGGGGCGTCCGAAGCGCCGTACGCCTCGTTGGTGCGATGGGCGCCGTTTTTAGTCCTCGACGCCGTCGTCGCCGCCGCGCTCTTCGCCATCGCCGCGAGCGTCGCAGAGGCAAAGGCCGACGCGAAAAACGCGAAAGATACGAAGGGACGAGGCACTGAGTATCACGCCGCCTTGCCGGGTTTCGCGGCGTGCGCGTACCTGCTCAACCCGATGAGCGTCGCGTCGTGCGTGGCCGGGTCGACGAGCGCGCTGGGCACTTTGTGCGCGGCGACGGCGACGGCGGCGGCGTGCGCGAAGAACCCCAAACCGGTAATAGCCGGGGCGTGCTTGGCGACCCTTCTGTTCGTCAGCACGGATGCGCGCGTTCCGCTTTTGCTGCTCATCCCGATCGCGACGCTCGCGCGCGACGGCGCGGCGGGCGACGCCGGCGTTCGTCGGGGGACGTCTGGGGAATCTTTAGCGGCGGACCGCGACGACGACGTCGAAGGACGAAGACGCGCGCGCTTCCGCGCCGTTCTCGGCGGTTTCTTCGCGACCGCGTTCGGTCTCGGTGTCGTGTCTTCGCACGCGTACGCGAACGTGGGCGTGACGTTCGCGCAGTGGACGGACGCCACCTACCGCTTCGCGTTCCTCGTCACGGACCTCACCCCCAACCTCGGCGCGCACTGGTACCTCTTCGCCGAGATGTTCTCGCACTTTCGCGGCTTTTTCCTCTTCGTCTTCCACGCGTTCCCCGTGTTCCTTAGCGTGCCGGTGCTGGTGCGCTACGGGGGCGCGCGGCCGATCTTCGCCGTTGGAATCGTGTTGGCGCTGAGCACCGCGCTCGGCCCGTACCCGACCTGGGGCAACGTCGCGGGGTACCTCGCGTTCGCACCGATGTTCCCGCGAAACCGAGCGCCGACGGAAGCCGACGGAAGCGAAACGGAACGCCGATCGAACGGAACGCCTCGAATCGGGTTTGCCGTCGCGGCGGCGTTGGCGGTGACCGCGACGTTGACGCCCATATTTTGGCACCTTTGGATCGAAACGAGGGTCGCGAACGCTAACTTCCTCTTCGCCGTGACGTTGGCGCACTTCGCCGCGCAGAGCGCCTTGATCGTCTCGTGGATCGGCGCCGCCGTCGACCGCGACGAGGCGTCGGCGGCGTCCGCGAAAAAAAAGAAAGCCGCTTGAAAGGGACGCGTCGTCGTTCGCGAACGTCGAGACGAGCGGGCGGAAGTGTCCACGAACGCGTCGGCTGTCGTGCACGACGACGGACGACGGGAACACGAACACGCCCAAGTTGCGCGTCGTTTTCGTTGGAGGATGAGCGTTCGTGTTACACCGAAATCGCGCGAAGCGCGCGTCGAACGCGAGTTTCCGACCGTCCCAACGCCTCCCTTTGCGCGCCCTTCACGGAAAGGGCTCATCTTTTCTCTCCAGCTCGGCGAGCGCGTCGCGATCGGTCTTGAGGTACACGACGTACCTGGCGCACACGCCACACTCCATGAGCGTCTTGCGGTCCTCCAGCGCTCGGCCGCCCATCACCAAAAGCAGCGCCTCGTGACGCGTGCCGAGAAGGCGCGCGAGGTTTTTTTTCGCCTCGCCAACCGTGGTCAACGCGTGCCGGTAGACGAATGCGACGTCTCGCGAGACGTCCCCGGGCGTCACGTCGTACGGGCGCACGGTCAGGGGAACGGGTTCATCAGGCGCGACCGCGGGGTCCGCGCGCGCGCGGCGCAACGCGTTGCGACAACCCTCCAGCTCTTCCCGCTTTTCACGCGACCGCGACTCTTCGTCCGCGCAAAATAAACGCACCAACCGACGCACTTCCTTCGCCGTCCGCGCGGCGTGGTCGCTCGATCGGCGGCGCCGCTCGTCGACGTCGTCGTCGGTGTCATCGCCGGAAATGCCCCGGTCATTTCCGTCGTCGTCGTTGTCGTCGGAGACGTCGTCCAGGCTGCACTTTCGGCGCACGCGCGCGGGTTTCGTGTCGGGCGGGGGGTCCGGCGTGACCCTTCCCATCGCGCCTGTCGCCTCGACGGCGAGGTCCAAGTCGCGCTCGTTCTTCTCGAGCCACTTCATCGCGCGCGCGCGCTTCGCCTCGTACTCCGCATCCTTCCCGGTCGGTAGGTCCACGCCGTGTTGAGTAGCGAGTAGCCTGTGCATGGCAGTCATCGTGCAGCCTCTGCCGCTGCGCGGCGCGTCGCGCGATGACGCGTCCGCGGCAGCCTCTCGGAACGTCGGGCGTTTCCGATAAACGCCTCGTCGTCTCCCGCGTTTTCGGGTTTACGGGTCTCGGTATCGAAAAAGCGTCGCCAGAGCGATGCGCGCCGCGCACGTCACGATGGCCGCCCGCGCGATGCACCGCGCGACGTGCCCTGAGCCGATCGGTACTACACGCCGTCAGCCACCGGCGCGGCATGCGGGCTCCGCGCATTCATCCCACGTCGCGAGGCACGCGCATATCTCGTCCCGAAGGCAGCACCGCCGCTTCGCCGCCGCCGCGACGGACGGGGGAGGCACCGAGGATGACCCCTGGAACAAAGCCCCCATCGACTTGGACGCTCGGTTGTACGGTTACCTCCTGCAACACACTCGCGAGCCCGACGTTCTGCGCGAGTTGCGCGTCGAGACCGCGACCCTGCGCGGCAGCCAGATGCAGGTGCCGCCGGAGCAGGGCGCCTTCATGCGTCTGCTGGTGGAGCTCATCGGTGCAAAACGCGTGGTGGAGGTGGGCACGTACACGGGATACTCCTCTATCGCCATGGCCCTGGCGCTTCCTTCCGCGGAGGACGGCGGCAAACTCGTCGCCTGCGACAGCAGCGAGCCCTCGTTCGAGGTGGCGCGCCGGTACTGGGAGAAGGCTGGCGTGTCGGACGTCGTGGAGGAGCGGTTGGGGGACGGCAAAGCCACGCTCGCGCGGCTGGTGGAGGAGCAGGGAGACGGCGGGCCGAGTTACGACGTCGGATTCATCGACGCCGACAAGCGCGGCTACTGGCACTATTACGACACCATGGTCACGAGCCTCGTGCGCAAAGGGGGGCTCATCGCGATCGACAACGTGCTGTGGTACGGCAAGGTGGCGGACGAGGCGCGGAGCGACAAGCAGACGGAGGCGATTCGCGAGTTCAACGCCCGGGTGTTGGCGGATGACCGCGTGACGCATTGCACCGTGCCCGTCGGCGACGGCTTGACCCTCTGCGTGGTGCGGTGAGCGTTTTTTAAACCCTAAAGAAAGTACTCCGGCGCTGCTTTTTTCGCGGGCACCCCCCGCGCTTCCTGCGGCGCCGCTTCGAACACCTTGAACCGCCTGTTTTCCACGTTCTCGTCCAGCTCGAGAATCGCCGCGACGTTTCCGCAGCGGTAGCAGTAGTTGGGCGCCGACCACACCGTCACCAGCGCCTCGTCGAACATCCACTTGTACCCCTCCATCACCAGCTGGTGCGCGCGCGCGATGGTGGCGATTCCGTTGTTCTCGTTAAACTGCTTGCACACGTCGTCGCCGAAGAGGTAGCCCGCGCCCCGAGGGGACAAGCCCCAGCCCTGCACGTCCTCGGGGTCGCTCCACAGCAAATCGCACATGGCGCCTTCGTGAGGCACCTCTTGCTTGCGGTCGACGGCGCGTATCTGGTCGATCGTGGTGATCGTCGGCGACAGACCGCCGTGCACGCAGAACACCTTGTTGTCGATGAGCGCGCTGAGCGAGAGGTAGTCGAATATGTCCGTGCAATACCTCCAGACGTTCGCGGAGCCGTACTTGCGCAGGCACTCGTCGTAAAAGCCGTACACCTGCGTGATTTGCCGCGACTCGTGGTTGCCGCGAATCAGGTAGATGCGGTCGGGGTACCGCACCTTCAACGCGAGCAGCAGCAGGAACGTCTCCACGGAGTAGAACCCGCGGTCGACGAAGTCCCCCATGAACAGGTAGTTTGTCTGCGGGCAGTCCCCGCCCACCTGAAACAGCTCCATCAGGTCGTAGAACTGCCCGTGGATGTCGCCGCACACCGTCACCGGCGATTCTATTCTCTGCACGTTGCTCTCCTCCACCAAGATCTCCATCGCCTTCGAGCACAGGAGCTTCACCTCGCTCTCCTTCAGAACCTCGCACCGGCGCAGCGTCGCAATCATCTGGTCCAAATCGGAGGTCGCCATCGCTGTAAACTAACCGCGTTCGGGTCACGCGCGCGCCGCGCGACCGGCACCGGCGCCCCGCCCGAGCGCGACGGAGATGGCGGGTGGCCCACCGCTAATCCGCGCCGAGAGCCGGAAATGCGCAGACGCGGAGGGTGCCCCTCCTCCAGCGCTGGGATCTCGCGGGTTCGCGCGCCTGGGTGACTTCCCTATGTCCCACCCGCGGCCGCGCGGACGGGGTCGCGAACACGGGGCGCTGGCGATCCGAACGCGCCGCGCGCGTGCCAATGCCCCACGCCCCTTTCGCATTCGCGGAGACGATGACGAAATGTGCCCGCGACGCTCGAAAACCGCATCCGCCTCCTTGTTCTGTACTCGCGACGGCGTCCGCGCGAAAAACGGCGAAACGGCGAAACACGACAGACGCGTTTCGATTGTCGAAAGCGACGCGGGCGAGGAACGGCGAGACGGTCGTGTGACGTATCGTTTATCATTCGCAACACACGCCTTTCTCGCGACGTCGTGTGTGTTCCCGCCCCACGCGCACAAGTGCGGGACACACCACGAGGGCGCGTCGCGTGCCCCGCCGACGTCGCCGCGTCGTCCGTCGCGCGGCGACTCTCGATACAAAAAGCGCGCCCGTCATAATTACGGCAAATAGTATTTCGCCTTCAACCCGTCCAGCAGGTCTTTCGGGAACGTCGCCGGCGTTTTCGCGTCCGTCTTCTTGAAGTGCGCCACGAGGGGCAGCAGATCAGTGAAGTCGCTGATGACGATGTCCGCGCCCCTGCCGTCCTCGGCGCGCACGCCGGACATGAGCGTCGCCGCGTGCGCGTCCTTGGCGTCGCGCGCGACGTGGGACCCGCCCACGTAGCCGACGATGAGTCCGATCTTCGCGTTGGACGCGCTCCCGACGCCTGAAGTGCTGTCCTCGACGGCGATCGATCGTCCGGGAAGCGCGCCGGTACTCTCCGCCGCGAGCAAGTACACGCTCGGGTCGGGCTTGAACCTCGGCGGGTCGAAGTCGCT
>MDSV01034116.1_pt1 | contig 19799 bp, 10 predicted proteins | sample 810851 | NCBI WGS metagenome assembly MDSV01 (sample SAMN05326640, study PRJNA326480) | marine metagenome | isolation source: seawater | place: Atlantic Ocean: North East | collected 2012 | reverse complement strand
TCTGCAAAGATTGGATTTTTTGATCTTCTGACGGCAACTGTGTCTAATCCCGAAGTAACAATTCCTGGAACAATTTCTTTTTTCGGTAAAATAAAAGTGAGTGCTCCTGGCCAGAATTCATTGATTAAAGTTGATAGAGTAGCTTCAATTTCTTCAGGAATATCGGCGATTGTTCTGAGCATTTTTTCACCTGATACATGAACTATCAAGGGGTCGAATTCTGGTCTCTCCTTGGCCTCAAATATTTTTGCGCAGGCTTTGGCATCCAAAGCATTCGCTGCTAAACCATAAACTGTTTCTGTAGGAAGGGCGACGATAGATCCTTTTTCTAGGTAATCTACCGCCAAAGAAACAGATTCTCTAATTCCTTGCTGATTTCCTGTTTCTATTATTACAGTTTCCATTAAATTCTTATTAAAAGTCGCGAATCGTAGGCTTTCGTCAATGTTGCATGTTGTGCGATTCGTTGCACGTTTTGTCTATGGCGCTAAATTAGTAGAAATGATTGAGCATTTTCGTCATACTCCAATGAATATATTGCTGATAGGTTTTATGGGCAGCGGTAAAACAACTATTGCTAATAGGTTGGCTAATAATTTGGGGTTTGAATTCATAGATACTGATGAATTAATAGAAAAAAATGCTTCTAAGTCTATTAATGAAATATTTACAGATGAAGGAGAAAGTGAATTCAGAAAGTTAGAATCTCAGGTCTTGGGTGAACTTGAGGGACGAGAAAGAATGGTAATTGCTACTGGAGGAGGCATTGTGAGTAGTGATGATAATATTGAACGCCTTCGAAAAATTGGAATTGTCTTTTGGTTGGATGCTGGTGTGGATTCAATACTTGAAAGAGTTTCCAGAAATAGTGATAGGCCTTTACTTAAAACAAATGATCCTAGAAAAACGATATTAGCTCTTTTAGATCAAAGGCATAAAAATTACAGTGAATGTTCTGATGAGCGAATGCCTACAGATGGCTTAAGTATTGAAGAGGTCTCTTTTGGTATTTCTGAAACTGCAAGGCTCTGGTTCGCTAAAAGAGGTTAACATTATATGGCGATGGAGCTTGAAGAAAAAGTTAAGCTGATTGCCAAAGACCTTGGTTTTGATGACTGTAGATTTACCAAAGCTAAGGAAGCGACGCATGCCCAAGAGTTTCAAAAATGGTTGAATGAAGATAAGAACGGAGACATGGAATGGATGGAGAATAACCCTGAGAGAAGAAAAGACCCTCGTCTCCTAGTTGAAGGAGCCTCTACAGTTATTGTTCTTGCTTTAAATTATTTTCCAACAGAGAAAGTTGATTTGAATAAATCTGGAGTTGGAAGGTTTGCGAAATATGCTTGGGGAAATGATTATCATAACGTTATAGATAAAAAGTTAAAGAATTTTGCCAAGGCTCTAGATGAATTAGGAGGAGAGCAAAGATTTTATGTTGATTATGGACCAATTCTTGAACGCGATTTTGCTACAGATGCTGGTGTTGGTTGGAATGGCAAGAGCACTGTTCAAATTCATCCAAAATTAGGCACTTGGTTTTTTCTAGCTGAGTTGGTTACAACTCTTAATCTTAATCCTGACCAACCTATGCCCAATAGGTGTGGGACTTGCACTAAATGCATTGATTGTTGTCCTACAGATGCAATCACGGCTCCCAATAAAATGGATCCTAGGAGATGCATTTCATATTTTACTATTGAACACAAAGGTTCTATTCCATTGGAATTTAGAGAATCCATAGGAGATAGGGTATTTGGTTGTGATGAATGTCTTGAGGTTTGCCCATGGAATCGTTTTGCCAAAGCGTCAAAAGAGGCAAAATTCGCTACAAGAGAATTTGTAGGGATGCCTTTAATTCAATTTCTTGGTTTAAATGAGAGTGGTTTCAGGAGTTTGTTTAGAAGATCGCCCGTCAAAAGATTAGGCCGAGAGCGCTTTCTTAGAAATGTTTGTATAGCGATAGGGAATTCCGGAAAAGAGAAGGATATACCTCACCTCAGAAAAGTTATAGCTGAAGAGAGTGAGATGATTAAGGAGCATGCAAAATGGGCAATTGATGCCATTAAGTCTCGTTCATCACTTGTTCATAATTGATCTTTTCTATTCTTGGAATTGAATTTGTTACAAAATAGTTGGAATATAATAGTTCCTCCTTAACCCTCTCATATTTCAGAGATGCTCTTTAAATATTATAAGCCTATTGCAACTGTTGTTTTTTTCTCTTTGTATACTTATCCCTTTAAGTCATTGGAAGCTCAGTCCGAGGCTTTTGATGATAATTATCAGATACCAGAAGATTCTGAACTAAAGACAGGCACTGGACCTATTATACAGGTTTCTTTCGATGAGGAAATTGCGCCAGGTTTGATTGAAGGTGATTGGCAAATTTTAGATCGCATAGAAAATGAAAACGGGGACTCAGAGGATTATCCAACCGATGCGTCTGGTAACATTTGGATTGATTCTGACTTTGATATTGATTCCTCAAATGTAGGGCCATGGTTTGTTGCTCCCATTCCTATTCAGTCAGGTGCTATCGACGCATTCCCTGGTCTTGATAATGAACTCTTTGGAATTGATGAGGCAGATAACGGAGAAAACTTAGTCACCACTTACTTATTTAGAAATAAGTTTTCACTTGATGATAAAGAAGCGAAATTCTCAGATTGGGAAATTAATTATTTAGCAGATGATGGAATTATAGTTTACATCAATGAGGAAGAAGTTTTTCGTTCCCCAGCAATTCCAGAAGGAAATGTCACTACACTAACTCCTGCGATTGCCGGAGTGAATAATGAGGCTAATTACATATCTGCACGGGTTGATTTAGAAGGTTTGATGATTGTCGGAGATAATCAAATTGCTGTAGAATTACACCAAGCTGGAAATTCGAGTAGTGATGTTGGATTTGATTTAAATATTTCACCCCTATCAAACGGTGATAGTGGATCCGGCTCCTTTGGTTATGTTGACGATCCATTTAATGGTCCTTTTGATACGACAGCGCCCAACAATGCTAATGGAAATATTGGGCAAGGTGTTGGTGTAGACGGAACAAATGCTGCATACATTCAAGTTGGAGGTGGCTGGTTTTTTGGTCCTGTAACCTCTGCGGGGGCTTGGAGAAATAGTATTAGCCTAGACGCAAGCTCTGAACTGGAGATTAGTTTTAAGTATCGATTAGTGGTCTCTGAAAACTATGAGGAAGATGAGTACGGTGCGGTAATATTTGCTGTTGATGGTAATTTTATCGGGGATGGAGGTGATGAAATTGAGAGGCTATCGGGAGAGGGGCAGTCCGATACTGGATGGAAAACTTTTAAAACCCAAGTTTCCCTAGATGCCGGTACTCACACTATTGATTTAGGTGTTTACAACAATCGTGCTAATTCGGGTAACGAACTAACTGATGTCTGGTTTGACGATATAGTTATTAATTATTCTGGTGGTGGATCTCGATCAGGGGTTCTCGAGAATGATTTTATTGATGAGCCGACTTCAGTTACAGAGATAGAAAGTAATCCTTCTCACGGCACCTTATCAATGAATGACGATGGGACATTTACATACTTACCAGAAATTGACTTTTTTGGTGTTGATCAATTCTCTTATCGTATAGTTGATAGTGAGGGGCGGAGTGATCCAGCTTTAGTGACTATAAATGTGGAATCTGTGAATGATCTTCCTCAAATATCTAATCGCTTATTTTCTATTACCGAGGATCAAATTTTGGGTATTACATTGAATTCTTCTCTTGAGCTGACTGGTTCTGACGTTGAATCTCAATCATTAAAGTATTCGGTCGGAACGCAACCTGCGAATGGATCAGTAATCATTAATTCAGATGGGAGTTTTAATTATACCCCTGAAGAAAACTTTAGCGGTACTGACGTATTCAGTTATTTAGCTTCAGATGGCGAGGACTTTTCTTTACCCTCAACAGTAGAAGTTCAAGTGCTACCTGTTAATGATCCTCCATTAGCATTAGACGACAATTTTTTAATTATCGAAAATACTACTTTGCTAGTTTCTCAGCTTTCAAATTCGCAGCCTCAACTGATATTGGAAGAAGACTTTGATGGTGGTGTTAGTTTTGAGTTTTCAGGTAATGTTGAAATTGAATCAACGGGGCGATTTTCTTCACTCAATGGTTTTGATGAACAGTTTCTTAGAAATAGCACCTCTGGTAACCCTGCAGAATCAACAACTATAACCATAGATAACCTTCCTCCACACGATAGAATTTCTTTGGGTTTTGTTCTTGCTATAATTGATTCTTGGGAAGGTGATATTTTTTCAGTATCCATTGATGGCGTACCTGTTTTTTCTCATAGCTTTAGTAATAGCGGATTACCCAACTCTCAGAGTTATATTCCATCCGATGGTGTTGAAATAGCTAGAACGGCAGACTTAGGGTTTTCCTCTGGGCCTAGTTCTCTTGACTCAGCATATGATTTAAGAAATGAGCCAATTTTGAAAGATATTCCTCACAGTTCAGACTCTTTATCAATTGAGATATTTGCTAGTGGTTCGGGTTGGCAAGGGGGAGATGAGGCATCTTGGGCGATTGATAGTTTCGAGTTAATGTATTTCAAATCATCAAATGTTGATTTAGTTAGTGTGGGATCTGATTGGTCTTATTTAGATGATGGTTCAGACCTAGGAAATACTTGGAAAGAAATTGATTACAATGACGATTCGTGGAGCATTGGAGGTGCTAAATTCGGTTATGGAGATGACAATGTTTCAACTATTATAAGTTATGGTGATAACGATGATGAGAAATATATTACTACTTACTTTAGGCATTGGTTTGAAGTAGATGATCTCGAGAGGATTGAGTCGCTCCAAATAGGCTTGCTTAGAGATGATGGAGCTGCTGTTTACATTAATGGAGAGGAGGTGGTCCGTTCAAACTTAGTTCCTGATGCAGGTTTCGAAGATGTTTCTATAGAGGTTGTTGGAGAAGATGATGAGTTGACTTACTTTGAATTTGAGGTGGATCCCTCAGTGTTAATCGATGGAGATAACATTGTTGCAGTCGAAGTTCATCAAACTAGTAGCACGAGCTCTGACTTAGGTTTTGATATGCGTTTAACTGCGACTCTCAGTAAAGGGTCCTCAATTTTAACCAATGACATAGACGCAGAAAATGATGATTTAAAAGTTTCCCTACTTGCTCCACCAGAACATGGGAAACTTGAGTTGAATCAAGATGGAAGCTTCAGCTATATGCCGAATTTAAATTACGAGGGAAATGACGCTTTTGAGTACACTGTATCAGATGGTGAGTTTTCAGATAATGGTAAAGTACTTATCGTGGTTGAATCTGGTCCGAATGATCTACCAATATCTTTTGGAGAAGAATTTCAGGTCCTAGAGGATAATTTTCTCCAAGTTGATGCTGGAGACGGTGTCCTTGAGAATGATTATGACCCCGATGGTGTCGATATCTCCGCAATATTAAATTCTGATCCCCAAAATGGTTCACTTAGTTTCTCAGAAGATGGGTCTTTTATTTACATACCAAATAAAAATTTTTCTGGTCAGGATCAATTTACTTATCGGGTTGCCGATATATTAGGTGATGCACCTTATGTGACGGCAACTATTAATGTATTACCTTTGAATGATCCACCTATTGCGACTGACGATAATTATTTAACTCCTTTGGATAGTGAATTTTCTATAAATATTTCATCATTGATTGAAAACGATTTTGATCCTGATGGAGACGAACTGAATGTTAATATTTTATCTGGAACTGAGTCTGGACAATTGATCGAAAAAGAAGATGGCAAGGTAACCTTTGTGCCAGAGCCAGGTTTTTCTGGTTTAGCAAAATTTAATTATGAAGTGTCAGATGGTGAATTCACGTCTGATCCTGCCAACGTAACGATCAGAGTAAATTCACCCCCAATAGCGACGATTAAACGATATGTAGTTTACGAGGATTCCGTTTTACAGAGAGATGATGAATTTGGTTTGATTTCAAAAAGCACAGACTCTGAACTCGATGATTTGAGTGTAGTTCTGATTAGCGAACCGCAGCATGGATTACTTTCTCTTTCCAAGGATGGAAGCTTTGATTATACGCCTGAGGCTGACTATAGTGGATTCGATGTTTTTGAGTTTGCTCTTAACGATGGTTATCAAAACTCAACTCCAGTTCAATGTCAGATTTATATTATTGATGTAGATGATGCCCCAGTTGCTAAAGATGATGATTTTTTTGTTCTAATTGGTCAATCTATTAGTATTCCATCTGACAAAGGAGTCCTTGCTAATGATCGTGACATTGAAGGTAATTCGGCTGAGGCAAATTTAGTTGAATATTTAGGACAGGGCACGCTTAATCTGAATGCTGACGGATCTTTTGATTACACTCCTGCAGAAGGATTTTCAGGAAAAGATTTTTTCAAATACAATTCTATAGCTAATGGTAAAGTCTCCAAAATAGCTACTGTGGAACTAGAGATAGGGGGTCCGGACGATACAGTAATTATTAGCGAAATCATGTACAACCCTTCATCAGGTGACCCTTCTGAGGAATATATTGAATTGCATAATCTTGGTTCTGGCCCTGTCCCGCTGAAAGGTTGGAGTTTTAGTTCTGGGGTTAATTTTAAATTTCCTGAAGTAAGTATTCTTCCTGGTGAGTATTATGTGATTGCAGCAAACCCTGAAAAATTTGTATCCACCTATGGTGTTCTTGATAATTTAATTGGGCCTTGGGAGGGGCAGTTAAGTAATAGAGGAGAAAGACTAAGAATTAAAGACGCGCTAGGTGACGAAGTTGATGATGTGACATACTCTGATCAAGGAGATTGGGCCATTAGAATGAGTGAAGACGATCCCAGTGTGCTCAGAGATGAGAATGGGTGGAAATGGAGCACACCTGCTGATGGGGGTGGAGCATCATTGCAATTAGCGAACATTAATGTTTCTAACAAGTATGGACAGAATTGGTTCACTGGAAATTCACCAACCCCAGGAAGTAAAAATGATACTTTATTAACGCTTAATGCTCCTCTAATTTTGAACGTAAGACATAGTCCTCCTGTACCTCGCTCTGGGCAAGAAGTAGTTGTAAGTACTAAACTAAGAGGAGTCGAAGATTTTAATTTAGAAGCAAATTTATATTGGAGGGTTTCAACTTTAGATCCTGGTGATTTTATTGAGTCCACAATGCAAGATCAAGGTATTAATGGAGACCTTAAATCAGGGGATGGTATTTTTAGTGCTCTAGTCCCGGCTCAAGACAATGAAACTGTGATTGAATTTTATATCAAATCAACTGCTGGTGATTCAGTTAGAAGATGGCCAAACATTGGAAAAAGTGCAGAAGGTCCTAACGCGTTATTTCAATTTGATGATGAGAGTTTTTCTGGCTCCCAGCCAGTTTATAGAATGGTTATGACAGCCATTGAGGATAGAGATTTTCGTTTTCGTAATTTCAATAGTTCTAGTGATGCACAAAAGAATGCAACTCTAATAGTTAGGCAGGGCGAAGACTACGATATACGGTACCAATGTGGTGTTCGGGTCCGGGGGGCTGGAAGTAGGACGAGAAATCCTCGGAACAATCGCCTTAATATTCCACGCGATAACCCTTTAAGTGGAACAACCAAAATTAATTTAAATAGCCAATATATTTATCTTCAACTTTTAGGTTCTCGTTTAGCGAGTTTGTCAGGAATTGAAGCTGCATCAGCAAGACCTGTTCAGTTGAGGTATAATGGGGTTAATAGAGCCAATGATAACGATAATGAACGTCGATATGGTTCGTATCTTCATGTCGAAGCTATTGATGGTCAATGGGCGGATGACCATTACCCAAATGACCCAGGAGGTAATATTTATTCTAAGGCTCGTCCTGATGTGAAATGGTCTATCAGGTCAACCGAGGCACTGGGGCCAGATTCTAATCGTTATCGTTCTGACGGCTGGTCAAAAGGCTCGAATGAATCATTAGATGATTGGTCTGACTTGCATCGTTTCATGAGAGTTATGAATAACACTTCAAGCGATGAATATTTTCAAGGTGTTTCCGAAGTTGTAGATGTTGAGCAATGGACCCGATGGTTTGCCTTTATGACTATTGTGCTCAGTAGAGAGACTAATTTATCTAATGGAACAGATGATGATTACAAATTGTATAGTGGGTTAGAAGATAAGCGATTCAAACTAATTCCGCATGATTTTGATACGATTTTTGGACTTGGTGATACGGACACGGATCCTGATGATTCTATTTTTCCTGCAATTACGAATTTCGGAGGTCAAACGATGCCGCAGTTGAATGAGTTTTTTAACGAGCCAAAAGTTCTGAGGCTCTATTATAAAAATCTTGAGGCTCTTTTGAGTACGGTTTTTTCTAAAGATAAATTTGATAGCCTTGTCGAAAATTCTTTAAACTGGCTCCCCGAAGATAGTGACGTTTTGAGTGATGTTATAAGTTTTATGGATGACCGTAGGGCATACATTCTTTCCCAAATATCAGGAGGGTTTACAGCACAAAGCTCACTATCGAGTTCTAATAGTTTTGCTAGAACAACTGACCAAGGTTTAACAGGTTTAGAGGGGACCTTTGATGCAAAGCTAACTACCGAAATAAGAGTTAATGGTATGTCGGTTCCACTCAATAGGAGAGATGGTACATGGGATGGAGATTTGGCAGAAACTGAGGTAGTTTTTTCTGCTGGTTCAGAATGGAAATATTTAGATGACGGCAGTGATCAGGGTATAGAATGGCGCCATTCTGACTTTGATGATTCTAGTTGGAAAGAAGCCAGAACTAAAATGGGCTATGGTGATAGGGGAGAAGTGACTACGCTCTCTTTTGGAGATGATCCTGATAATAAGTATATTACTACTTATTTCAGGAAGAGTTTTGATGTAGTTGACACTAAAAGATTTTCAAGCCTTAGAATTGAATTGCTTTATGATGACGGAGCTGCGGTTTATCTAAACGGCGTTGAGCTGGTTCGAGAAAATTTAGAACTTGATTCTAATCATTTGAGCTTGGCTACAGATACTGTAAGAAACGCAACCTTTCAAAATTTTAACATTAGCTCAGAAGTTCTGAAAAATGGAAATAACGTTGTTGCTGTAGAAATTCATCAAAGAAGTCCTAGTAGTAGAGATATTAGTTTCGATTTAGAATTATTAGGACTTGGCCCCGTTCCTTTAATGTCACCTGGAGTAAATCAAGTCACCGTTGAAGCATTTGATTCTGAAGGTAAAGTTATAGGTTCTGATTTAGTGCCAATTTGGTATGATACTGAGGAAACTAGTTTGGTTCAGCCAATTGAAGAAGATGTGACCTGGAGTCTTGAAGCTAGCCCATATCTTATTAATGGAGATTATGAGGTTCCCTCAGGCTTTACTCTAATTATTGAACCAGGTGTAACTGTTTATTTTTCAGAGGGCTCAAGACTGACTGTAAAAGGAAAGCTAATAGCTGAAGGGGCAGATTTTAACCCGATTACATTTACTAGTCAGCCTAATTCTACAAGAGGTTGGGAAGGAATATATTTTGAGGAAACATTAGAAAGTAATAAATTATCAAATTTCATACAAGATAGATCTGATGATGGTGACCAATCCATTAATATATCGAGTTCTAGGCTTCATCTAGAAGAAGTAACCTGGACAGGGACGGATAAAACAATACTTGAACTAAGCCATCCTCAAGTAGATGTCATTAATTGCAATTTTCCGTCTACTTCAGGTGAAGAGGTTATACACGGTGAGAATCTTGATGGTGATGATTTCTTTAACCTTTCTGGAAATTCTTTTGGTACATCTTCAGGTTATAATGATATAATTGATTTTTCTGGCGGGAGAAGGCCTGGGCCGATTATTTATGTTATCAATAATACTTTTTTTGGTAGCACCGATGATTGTTTGGATTTTGATGGAATTGATGCGCACATTGAAGGTAATAAATTTTTAAATGTCCACAAAGATGATCCTGACAGAGAAAGTAGTGCGGCCGCTATTGCTACAGATGGTGATGCTCACCTGACTGTGATTAGGAACCTTTTCTATGATGTTGACCATGCATTACTTCTTAAAAATAATAGTGATGCAATATTCGAGAATAATACCGTTGCTAGGGTTGGCGTTGCTTCCATTAGTTTTGATGAGCCTTTAAGAGAGGGAGTCGTTCCAGGTCGGAAAGTTTCTGTACGTGGCAATATATTTGATTTAGATGCACCTTTATTTGCACATCAATTTTCAGAAGGACAAGAAAATGATCCAGAAATAATTGCCGAAAAAAATATTCTTCCAGAAGAAAGCTTAGACCTCGGTCAAGGGAATATTGCAAGTGACCCTCTATTTGCTGATTTAAACTCTTTAAACTTTTCCATTAGTAATGGATCACCCGCTGTTGGATCAGGTATTAATGGTCTCGATATGGGTTGGAATATTCCTTTTGGTGCTTCAATTAGTGGAGAGCCTAATTCAATAACTCGGAAAAATAATGCACAAATTAGTGTTTATATTCCTGGCATTTCAGGCATCCAAGATAATGGTACTTTTACTACCGAGTATCGTTGGAGATTAAATAATCAAGAGTGGTCAGAGCCTGTGAAAATTGATCAGCCGATAGAACTTGAGCAACTAACAGAAGGCCCTCAATTTGTTGAAGTCTTAGGGAAAAATTCTGCCGGAAAATGGCAGGAAAATTCGACAAGGTCAAAAACTTGGGTCGTTAATAATAATGCTTCAAGATTAGTCATCAACGAGATCCTTGCAGACAATCAGGGATCATTCAATCATGAGGGAACTTTTCCTGATTACATCGAATTATGGAATGATAGTGATTTCACCAAAGTTCTTTCTGGCATGGTTATTTCTCAGGATAATGATATTAGTTCTGGCTTTCAGTTTCCAGCTGGAATAGTGATTGGGCCGAATCAATTTTTTACGATATATGCCAATGATCCTGATGGCACAACTGGCCTGCATATTGGTTTTGGTTTAGATCGTGATGGTGAATCAATTTCTCTTTTTGAATCACTTCAAAACGGAGGAAAAATTATTGACAGTATTGAGTTTGGTAGCCAGCTCACAGACAAATCCATTGGAAGGTATGGAAGGTATGGTGAATTTGCTTTAATGCTACCCACTCCAGGTTCGGCTAATAATTCAAAGCTTCCAATAGCCCCGAGTGGAGGTATAGTAATCAACGAATGGTTATCAAGTAGCGGTGTTGTTTTTGATAATGACTTTTTAGAGCTCTATAATAATTATAATTACCCAGTTCACCTTGGGGGGATGTCTTTAAGTGATGATCCTAATAATTTTCCACAAAAATACATTATTCCTCAATTAAGTTATATCGAGGCGAACGGGTTCACTAAATATATTGCTGACGACGATTTGAATCAAGGCTCCCCACATCTAAACTTTTCTCTTTCCAAAATTCAGGATGAGATAGGTCTTTTTGATGCCAATGTAAATGAAATTGATCGGATTGATTATGCTAATTCATTAGATAATATATCTCGAGGTAGGGTTTTAGATGGTAATAATTTTTTAACGTCTTTCCAATTACCAACTCCTGGTTATTCAAACGAGTCTGACCTTTTTGAAGAACAAAAAATTATTCAGAGTCTTAGAATAACTGAAGTAATGTATAATCCTCTATCAGGTGCAGACGGCGAATACATTAAATTAGAGAACATTGGAGAGGAAACAATTCCACTTGGAAATCTACGCTTTGTGGAAGGAATTAATTATGAATTTCCTGAATCGACTCTTGACCCAGGTCAGTCGGTTTATGTGGTTAAAAATATTGAAGTATTTGTTTCAGAAAATGGTGAAACTCCGAATATATCTGGTGAATACACTGGTAAGCTTGATAATGGTGGTGAAAGAATTCGTATTGAATTGGCTTCAATTTCTGCCGGAGTTCATGATTTTGAATATGACGATGAATGGTACCCTGAAACAGATGGGCTAGGCTCCTCTCTAATTATAGTTGATTCCAACGCTCCAATAATGAGTTGGGGTATTAATGATAGTTGGAGTATTTTCACTCCCGAAATTAATGATGCATATGGGAAATGGGCTGTAGATCAATTTGGAGAAGAGTTTCTAGCTCAAACGGGTATTATGGATGACCCTGACCAAGATGGAATTTCAAATCTTTTAGAGTATATTTTCGCACTAGATCCTCTTAATCAAGATCCGAAGAATTTACTCCCCCAAGTAACAAGAGATGATAAAAATATATTTCTTACATATACAATTTTAAAATCACTAGATGATTACAAGGTCAGGGTTCAGGTTTCAAATGACCTTTCTAATTGGAGGTATGCTCCTGACGAAGTAGTTTATCAGGTAATTACAGAGGGTGATATAATGCAAACAGTTAGAGCTAGTTTACAATTTAATTTCAGCGATGATGATAGTTCAAGAACTCGTTTTATGAGAATAACTGTAAATTAGATTGATTTCATAGTAGCATATTCATTCAATAAATTAATGAAGAGAATTTTGTTCAATGTTTTTTTTTTATTACTGATTCAATTATTTCTTGGAATGCTTTTGGCTGACGAGTCTGATGCTAATGATAATGCCTCAAAAGTTTCTTCGATAATTAGTAATGCCAGTTTTGAAGAAGGTCAGGATGATAATGCAGAAGATTGGGTTTTTACAAATACTCAACCTCCTTTAAGGTCAGATTCAGATGCAAATACTGGATCTTACAGTGCATACGTTAAACTTGAAAATATAGGAAAGACTCCTAGCGAAGCCCATATTCTAAAAACAATCGAGGGAAATATACTAAGTGCTTTAAACTATGAATTTACTTTTTTTGTAAAACAAATCAAACAAGGAACAGGCGGCTATATTCAACAATATTTAATTGAATGGTTCAACGAAGATGAACAAAAAGTTGAAGGTACAGGGTTTAAAAAATTCAGTGGTAAGTTGGGTGAGTGGAAAGAAATAGTGGTACCTGATGTCGAAATTCCAGAAAATGTTCGTTCGGTAAAATTACTTTTTCGATTTGTCACTGGAGCTATCGAAGGTGGTTCTGGAGAGGTCTTTATTGATGATATCAACTTCAGAGCTGATGATAGTGTGGATGCCTTGATTTCAGCGATTAACCGCAAAGTAGACCAAGCACAGTTTGATGTTGCTCTAGAATTAATTGACAGTTTCTTAACTTTATATCCTAGAGAATCTAAGTCTGATGGAGTGAGAGTTTTAAAATCTAGGTTGAAGAAATTTCAAAATTTGGATGAAAATGCTGAATAATAAATCAGCCGAATTTTTCTGAGAGGATTTCTTTTCTGAAATTAAATATTTTTTGTAATTTATTTTTTACATATACAGCGTGTGCAATGTCACCCAATATCCCAAAAGGAAGTGAGTAATTAACTTGATCTTTCAAAAGTGTACCGTTTTCGGTTGATTCAAATTGATGCAAGTGATGCCAAAATTTGTAAGGTCCACTTCGTTGCTCATCAATAAACTGTTTTCCATCTGTGACAGCTTTTATTTCAGTAACCCATCTATTCCATATCATAGGAGCCACCCTTATTTTGTAAGTCACGATCTGACCTTCATGCATGGGTGCTGGTTTTCCAGAAGTGATACGAAATTCCAAATCTGGTGGAGTAATTTCGTTAAGATTTTCAGGTTTTGAAAAAAATTCCCAAGCCTCTTCAATTGGTACTGGTATTTCTTGGGACTGATTAAGGGTATATATTTTCAAGTCTAAATAATTTCAGTGTTCGTTCAACTCTAGTATGTCAACTTTAGATAACGAATCAGACGTTAAAAAGGTTTTAATTACTGGAGCCTCAAGCGGAATTGGCAGAGAAGTTGCAAAGGCTCTTATTGCCCGAAAACATGCAGTTTTTCTAACTGGAAGAAATGAATCAAGATTGAACCTAATAGAAGGATCTACGGGAATCTTAGCAGGTGACCTTACATCCCCAGCTTTTGTCTCTAACCTTGTTGAATCCTGCAACGTGTCACTCGGAAATATTGATGTATTTGTTCATTGTGCCGGTGTAGGGCTCATCAAAAAAGTTAAAGATATGACGGACCTTGATTTTGTAAGAGTCACTAATACAAACATGAGGGCAACTTTTCTGATAGCTCAAAAAATTGGAGAAATGATGGCAAAATCTGGTGGGGGGCGCTTCATTTACACGCCTGGAATTCTTGGTAGATCTCCGATGAGCGGTGCCTCGGCTTATTGCGCCAGTAAATTTGGTGCAATTGGTTTTCTTAAATCAATGGAGCTCGAATATCGTTCCAAAGGTATTCAGTTTTCTTACTTTTATTTTGGAGGTGTTGATAGCCCTTTTTGGGATGAATTAGAGATGAATGTTGTTCGCGACAAAATGATACCAGCTTCTTATGCAGCTTCATCAATTATAAATGTAATAGAGAGTCCTGATCACCTAGTCACAGGAGATGTGGTTATCCAGCCACAATCTCACCAACTTTGAATTTAATCTGCTAATCTTTGCAAAAGCCCACGGTAGCGTTCCTTGGTATCAATATTTTTAACAGCCATTGCGGCGGCTTTTTTTTGGCCTACCAGTACTACTACCTGACTTCCTCTGGTTATTGCTGTGTAAAGAAGGTTTCTCTGGAGCAATAAAAAATGTTGTGTGCTTACAGGTATAACAACACAAGGAAATTCACTTCCTTGGGACTTGTGTACTGTAATAGCGAAACCTGGTGAGATTTCATCAAGCTCACCAGGTTCGTATGAAACAGTTCTTTGTCCGCTAAATTGTATTATGACTTTTCCAGGGTCTGTAGAGATTTCTATTACTTTTCCAATGTCTCCATTTAATGTTTCCTTTTCGTAATTGTTTCTTGTTTGAATAACTTTATCTCCTACTCTGTACCGAGCTCCAAACCTTTCAATTTCAAACGTTGATTCGCTTGCAGGGTTCAATGAATCTTGAAGTTTTCTGTTTAGTGCTTGTGTTCCCAAGCTCCCTCTATGCATTGGTGTTATAACTTGGATATCATTAACTGGGTCCAAACCTAATTTTTCTGGAACCCTAAGGCTGACAATGTTTGCGATCGTTTCGGCTGTTTTATCAGGTTCGTCGGAACTGATGAAAAAGAAATCTGAGTTAGGATTATTTCTGGCTGATTTGGACAATTCTATTGGCAATATGCCTTCGTTGATTTCGTGTGCAGCTGTTATAATTCGACTCTCTGAGGATTGTCGAAATATTTCATTGAGTCTTGCGACTGGCAATTCGTTGCTCTGAATCATGTCTGAGAGTACACTTCCAGGCCCCACTGAAGGTAATTGATCAACGTCACCAACTAAAATCAAATGAGCATTTTTTGGTAACGCTCTTAGAAATGATGACATGAGTTGAATGTCAATCATAGATGCTTCGTCAACGATGAAAAGGTCACCTTCAACAGGATTATTTTCATCATGAGCAAATTTTCCTGATTGACCTTTAAATTCGAGTAATCGGTGGATCGTTGAAGCCTCTAGTCCAGTGGTTTCAGACATTCTCTTGGCCGCCCTTCCAGTGGGTGCGCATAATATTGGAGCTACCTTCTTGGCTCGTAAAATCATTAGTACACTGCGAAGAATTGTTGTTTTTCCAACTCCAGGCCCCCCCGTAATAATCAAGACTCTTTCTCTTAGGGCTAATTCAACGGCTTTTCGTTGGCCCTCAGCTAATGGATAACCAATTTTTTTTTGGCACCAAGACAATGCTTTTTCAATTTCAACTTTTGGATAATCTGGTTTTTTTGACGCTAGATTTAAGATCTTTTGTGATACTATTTTTTCAGAGGCAATTAATTGTGGAGGAAATATCATAGGGACAGAGTTTATTTCATCTCTAATTACTTCACTCTTGGTAATTATTTTCTTTAGACAATCTTCTATCTTGATTTGATCGACGCCTAAAAGTTCAGTGGCTGACTCAATGAGTTCGGTTTCTGGTAAAGCACAGTGTCCATTGCCAGTTGCCGTTTGAAGAGCAAATTGCAGCCCGGCTTCAATTCTTGACCAATCATCAAAATTTATGCCTAACTTGGACGCAATTGTATCTGCAGTTTTAAACCCTACTCCATGTAAGTCATGAGATAATCTATATGGATTATTCTTAAGTTTCTTAATGCTTTCGTCGCCGTATGTTTTGTAAATTCGAACGGCTCGTGCTGTACTAATACCGTGCTGGTGAAGAAACACCATGATCCTTCTTACGGATTTCTGTTTTTCCCAAGATTTTTTTATCTCTTTTCTTCTTTTTGGTCCGATACCTTCTACTTCCTCTAATCTTTTGGAGCGATCATCAATGATATTAAAAACTTCAGGGCCAAATTTATTTACCAGCTTTTTAGCGTAGGTTGGGCCTATGCCGTCTATAAGACCACTTCCAAGATAGCGTTCAATACCTTTAAGGTTATCAGGTTCAGAAGTACTTATTTCTGATGCTCTGAATTGTGATCCGTATTGATCATCTTCTATCCACTCCCCTCGAGCTGCGATTTCTTCTCCCGCATTAGGAGCAGCACAATTACCGACTACTGTTTGAGTCTTACGCGCATCACTCATACTGACTCTTAGTACACAATAGCCATTTTCTTCATTGTGAAAGGTGACCCTTTCTATTGTTCCACTGAGAGTTTTTTCCTGCACTTACAAAGTAGTTTGCCTAAACTGTTGCACAAGTGGTAGCTTTTTTAATAATATTTAACCCTAAATTTTGGTATTTTTTTTCAAATAAGTGCTAAGATTCTTATTTAAACCAACGTATTTTTATTATTATGAAGATACTCAATATCTATAAGAAACATATACCCCTTATAATTATTCCTTTAGTTTTGACACTTTCAAGTGCCCAGGAGGACGATCCTCTTGGCCTTTCATCTAATACAGCACTACAAAAAATTAACTCTCAATATGGGCAGTATTTTGCTGATAAGATAGTTGAAATGCGTGGATTAAGGGGTCAAAGCCAGCCAAGGGAGTGGACTGTAGTTGTGAATGATGAAAGAAGTCAGCTTAGATTGAGAACTGTTCGTGTGAGTGTTGAGAAATCAATCAATGAAGGAGAAAGCTCAAAATTTTATCCTAATAACTTGCCCACAGGTTTTGCTTCCTCAGATAAAATTAAGATTGATTCAACTAAGGCTTTTCAAGTGCTTATAAAGGAAGCGCGTGCCGCAAAAATAGGTTTTGATTATGTCGATTATAAATTAAGAAGTCTTGAATTTGGTGATGAACCTATTTGGGTTTTATCAGCAATGAATGGCAAAGGTATTCTACTGGGTCAGGTTGTTATGTCAGCCTATGATGCAAATATATTTAGAACGGTTTGGTATTACAGAGGGGATAGGGGTTACATGAAAGTTGTTGATTCAGCACTCGATGGGATAAGAAAAAAACAACTTACTGATGAGGCGTTATCCTCTCCTGTGAGTAGTGACCAAGTTAACCCAAAAACTAATACCGGAGAAGTTTTACAACCTAATCAGTCTGATTCTTCAAATCTTGGAACTGAAGAAGCGGAGGTTAAACCGATACGTCCGAATTAAAATAATTTCAGTAGTGATACAAAATTTAATAAGTGGAATTAACTCTATAGTAAATCGTCTTGCCTTAGGTATTGTATTAATACTCATTTTTGCAATTTTCATATATCCTTTTTTCTCTGGACGAAAAGAGGTTAAGCGAGTTGAAAACCAGATGGCAAGAATTGGCAAGGCGCTCGAATCTTATTATGCCGAAAATGGTTCGTGGCCATCATCAGGACCTGACTCTATAAATTCCGTGTTAAACGGTGTTGAGAGTCGTGAAGACCCTTGGGGAAAAGAGTATAGATATTTTTTTTCGAATGATGGATACGCTATCCAGTCCAGTGGCCCTGACAAGAGTTTTGCAGAGGGCCAAAAATTTGGGAAAGACGATTACTGGCACTCAAAGTCATTGAGGCAAAAGCGATAAAATGAATTCCTAAAGAGTAAATTTTTCGAGAGTTATTGATAACCTTTGCTTAATGAATATGCCCTACATTTAGTTAATGTTCTGCAGGCGGACAACCATATTAATAGTATTCCTTCTCGGTATTTGTACAGTTATACCTTCACCGGTCCATATAAAATTTAGGCATAATGTTTCTGGTAAGCCGCTACTTCTAGATTCATTGAGATATTCAAAATTAGGCGGTGAGGTTTTTTCTGTTAGCCGGCTTAGTTATTTAATTAGTGGCCTTTCTTTTCAAAGAGAGGATGGGACGTGGACCATTCCTAATAGAGAAATAATATGGATAGACGCATTTAAGCGTCGCGACACTTTTCTGATAAATGATTTACCAAAAAGTATTTATAAGGCTTGTAGGTTCTATATAGGTCTTGATGAATCTATTAACAAGTTTCATCCAGATAAATATGGGCCAAAGCATCCTTTAAACCCTGCACTCAATAATTTGCATTGGAGCTGGCAGGGAGGATATATTTTTTTAGCATTGGAGGGACATTATCGTAAAAAAAGTAAAAGGAGTGGTTATTCCTTACATTTAGCAAGGAGTGCCAATCGGACATTGATCAATGTTCCTATGTTAATAAATCATAGTTCACCCACTTCAATTATAATCGATTTTGATCTAGCTTCCTTACTGTCATCTCCTCACCCATTAGTTTTTAATAAAGATGGGGAATCAACGCATTCAAAAAAAGGGGATCCGATTATTGATTCATTGAAATCAAACCTTGTCGTATCATTTCGCGTTAATAACATCGTTCATGAAAAAGCTCTAGGTTTAAAAAATGAAACGAAGAGGCCTTTATATTTACCAGAAAATTACCAACCTTTCCCTTTTAAGGTGGCAAGGACGTTCCCAATGCCAAATCTTCCAACTGATAATCCATTGATTCAAAGTCGGGTAAGGCTAGGAAAAAGGCTTTTCTTTGATCCTATTTTATCTCGTGATGAGTCTATATCCTGCGCTTTATGTCATGAGAAGAACAAAGCTTTTACTGATGGTTTTTCTAAAAGCATTGGCATTAGTGGTCGAGAAGGAAAAATGAATTCAATGCCTCTTTTTAATTTGGCTTGGAAAAAAAAGTTCTCTTGGGATGGTCGGGTTTCATCTCTTCGTGATCAGGCTCTAATGCCAATTACTAATCATATAGAATTTGATAATTCCATTGAAACTATTGTGCATAAAATATCTAAAGATAAAATATATAAATCTTTATTTTCTAAGGCATTTAATGATGACGCAGTTACAGGAGAAAAAATTGGATTGGCCCTTGAAAATTACCTTCTGACACTAACTTCGTATGATTCCAAATTTGACCGAGCGATGTCAGGAAAATTGGAGATGACAGAAATTGAGAAGAGAGGATTTGAATTATTTATGACTGAGTATGAGCCTAGATTAGCTAGTTTTGGTGCAGATTGTTTTCATTGTCATGGCGGGGCTCTTTTCACAGATAATGAATTTCATGATAACGGTTTAAAGCCAAAAAAATTAAGGAACGAAGAAAATCGTATTTTTTCAACTCCATCGCTTCGTAACGTTGAGCTTACTGCCCCTTACATGCATGATGGAAGATTCAAAACGTTGGAAGAAGTTGTTTCTCATTACACTTCTAGTGTTCATAGGTCTGAAACTTTAAATCCGAACCTCGCTAAGCATCCAGTTCAAGGAATTCAATTGAATGAATTGGATCAAAAAGCGATCGTTGCATTTTTGAAAACTTTGACTGACTCACAGTTTCAAGATACTTCACCATAATTAAATAAATAATAAAACAAAATGAATAAG
>MDSV01017790.1_pt1 | contig 19799 bp, 14 predicted proteins | sample 810851 | NCBI WGS metagenome assembly MDSV01 (sample SAMN05326640, study PRJNA326480) | marine metagenome | isolation source: seawater | place: Atlantic Ocean: North East | collected 2012 | reverse complement strand
ACAAATTAAAACCAAAGAATATTATTGCAGTTACAGGTACAAATGGAAAAACATCTGTAGCTGATTTTTTTTATCAAATACTACATGCAAATAATATTCCAGTCGCATCCATTGGAACACTAGGCATAAGATACAGAAAGAAGTTTATTAAGACCAATCTTACTTCTCCAGACATAATAACGCTTCACAAAAATCTTCACAAATTAAAAAAAAATAAAATTGATAATGTAATTATAGAAGCGTCTAGTCATGGTTTAGATCAAAATAGATTAAATAATCTAAATCTAAAAGCTGGAATTTTCACTAACTTTAGCCAAGATCACTTAGACTATCACAAAACAATGAAAGCTTATTTGAGAGCGAAATTAATCTTATTTTCTAAATTATTACCAAAAAGAAGTTACGTTATAGCTGATAAATTTATCAAAGAATATTCAATTTTAGAAAAGATTTCTAAATATAGAGATTTAAAATTACTGGATGCCAATAAAAAATTTAATAGTATTAAAAATCTTTCTTTAAACTTGCACGGGTCATTTCAGAAAAAGAATCTATCTATGGCAATTTTAGCAGCACAGTTATGTAATTTAAATTATAAAAAAATTAATAGCTCATTAAAAAAAATTGTAAATGTTGATGGTAGGTTAGATTTAATTAAAAAATATCCAAATAATATTAGAGTCTTTATTGATTATGCCCATACACCAGACGCATTACAAGAAGTTATAAAATCTATTAAAAATACTTTTAAAAATAATATTTCATTAGTATTTGGATGTGGAGGAGAAAGAGACTTTAAAAAAAGGTCTTTAATGGCAAAAATTGCAAAATCTTTTTGTAAAAAGATTTATGTTACTGACGATAATCCCAGAAAAGAAAATCCAATAAAAATTAGAAAGGAAATCATAAGACATCTTAAGGGAAGCACTTATTTCAATATAGGCAATAGATCAAAAGCAATTAAAGAAGCTATATCAAAAGCAGAACCCAATGAAACAATTTTAATTGCCGGCAAAGGTCATGAAAACTATCAAGACTATGGAAATAAAATTATTAAAGTTTCTGATAGAAAGATTATAAAAAAATTAAAGATAAATAAAAAAATGATAAGTGAAAAAAAACAAAGTTATTTATTAAATGCAAAAATATTAAATATAATTATAAAGAATAAAAAGGTTTATTCATTTAATGGACTTGCAATAGACTCAAGAGATATAAAAAAAGATAATTTATTTTTAGCCATTAAAGGTAAAAATAATGATGGAAATCAATTTATTTCTAAAGCTATAAAAAAAGGTGCGCGCTATATAGTTTCATCGAAAAGTAATAAAAAACACAAAAAGAAAATAATCAAGGTTGAAAATCCTATTAGTTTTCTAAATAAATTTGCTAGACTTAAAAGAGAAAATTGTAATGCAAAGATTTTAGCAATAACAGGAAGTGCAGGAAAAACCTCATTAAAAAACATCCTAAATATTTTACTTCAAAAATATGAAAAAACTTACGCTTCACCAAGATCTTTCAATAACCATTATGGTGTTCCAATAAGTTTATCCAATCTAAATCCAAATCATAAATTTGGTATATTTGAAATAGGAATGAGTAAAGCAGGCGAAATAAATCAATTATCTAAAATCGTAAAACCTGATTTAGCTATAATTACAAATATAGCCGAAGCGCATATAGAAAATTTTAGTAATATTAAAGGTATAGCAAAAGCAAAAAGTGAAATTATAAATAATATTCAAAATAATGGTACAATCATATTAAATCGTGATGATAAATTTTTTAGTTTTTTAAATGCTAAAGCTAAGTTAAAAAATATAAAAGTTATTACTTTTGGTAAATCGAAAAAATCAGATGTTCGTTTAATTAAAGTAAAACAAAACAATTTAATAAAAAAGATTACAATAAGTGCTAATGATGAGATTTTAAAATTGAGTATTAAAGATATAAATATTTATAATGTTCTAGCTTCTATAGCCGTTCTACAAGAATTAAATCTGAGTCTTCTAAAATCTACTCAAGTATATAAAAATTTTGAACCATCTGAAGGCAGAGGTAGAGTGCATAAAATTAAAAGATATAAAAAATATTTTAGGCTTATCGACGAAAGTTACAATGCGAATCCATTTTCAGTTAAAAATGCTTTAAATAATTTCTCAGAAATAAAGAAAGATAAATTTAAAAAGTATTTATTACTAGGAGATATGCTTGAACTTGGAAAAAAATCAGAAGTTTATCATAAGGAATTATCTAGACTTATTAACATCTCAGATATTGATAAAGTTTTTGTAAAGGGCGAAAAAACACTTTTTACCTATAAAAATTTAAAGAAAGAAAAACGAGGAAATATTTTTCAATCTAATCAAGATGTTGATCTTATTTTAAAAAATATAATCACTAATAAAGATTATTTGATGATAAAAGGATCTAACGCAACAGGGTTAAATATTATTAGCAACGCAATGATAAAAGGAATTTAGATGTTATTTAATTTATTCACATCCTTTATAGAACACTATTCGTTCCTTAATGTATTTAAATATTTAACTTTTAGAACAGGACTTTCAGTTGTTACTTCTTTGGTTATAGTTTTTATTATCGGTGGTCCGCTTATTAAAATTTTCTCTGAAAATATGATATCTGGGCCTATAAGACAAGATGGACCGATAGATCACATTATAAAAAAATCTGGAACTCCAACAATGGGTGGAGTCATTATCATAATTGGGATGCTTACTAGCACTCTTTTGTGGGCTGATTTAAAAAATATTTTTATTTGGACACTTATTTTTGTGTCTTTGAGCCTAGGCCTATTGGGATTTACTGACGATTTACTAAAAATAAAATATAAAAATTCTAGAGGACTAAATTCAAAATTAAAATTTCTCGGTCAATTATTAATTGGAGCAGTAACTTTATTTATATTGATAAAATTTTCTGAACATAAATTTTTGTATAATCTATATTTTCCATTCTTTAAAAATCTAATTTGGCATATGGGTCTTTTTTTTATTCCCTTTGGATTATTTGTAATAATTGGTTCATCTAATGCAGTAAACTTAACAGATGGACTTGACGGACTAGCTACTGTTCCAGTGATGTTGGTTGCTCTTTCATTCACATTAATTTCCTACGTAGTCGGAAACACAATTTTTTCTGAGTACCTTCAACTGCAATATATTCCTGACGTAGGTGAACTTTCAATATTTTGCGGCTCCATCGTTGGATCTTGTTTAGGTTTTCTTTGGTATAATGCACCCCCAGCTAAAATTTTTATGGGAGATACCGGCTCACTATCTTTAGGCGGCTCATTAGCTGCAGTAGCTATAATCGCAAAACATGAAATTGTTCTTGCAATAATAGGAGGTTTGTTTGTACTCGAAACAGTATCAGTGATTATTCAAGTTATTTCTTTCAAACTCACTGGCAAAAGAATTTTTAAAATGGCTCCAATTCATCATCATTTTGAGCAGAAGGGGTGGGCCGAATCAACTATCGTAATCCGATTTTGGATTATTGCAATAATATTGGCTTTAGTTGGATTGGCAACGTTAAAATTACGTTAGTGAATGTCTAATACATTAAATTTAAAAGAATTTTCATTTTTAATTTTCGGCCTAGGTTCAACCGGACAATCAGTAATTCAATATTTTAAAAAGAAGGGAATTAAAAATTTTTACGTCTGGGATGATAATATTAAATTAAGAAAAAAATTTAGCTCAAAGAATATTAAAAATTTAAGCAATATCATAAAAAAGGTAGATTATATCGTTTTAAGTCCTGGTATAAGTTTAAAAAATACAAAACACAAAAAAGAACTAAAAAGATATGTTAAAAAAATAATAACAGATATTGATTTATTTTATTTAAGTAATGCAAGTTTTAATTCTATTGTTGTTACTGGATCTAATGGGAAATCAACTACTTGTAAAATTATCTATCACTTACTTAAAAAAAATAATTTTAAAGTTTTGTTAGGTGGCAATATTGGTAAACCCATTTTAAACTTAAAAACTAAAAAAAATATATTTTTAATCATTGAAGCTTCTTCGTTTCAGCTCTCCCATTCAAAATTTATACGTCCAAATTACTCAATATTATTAAATATTACAAATGATCATCTGGATTGGCATGGATCAATGCAAAAATATGTCCAATCAAAATTAAAGATATTTAAATTACAAAAAAAAAATGATTTTGCTATTCTTAATAATAATTTCAAAGACATTTTTAAAAAGAAAAAATATTTAAGTAAATTAGTTTCATTAAGATATAAAGATTATAAAAAGATTAGATTAAAAATAAATAATATATACTTAAGATCAAGGGCTAACGAAGAAAATATGAATTTCGTTTATACTTTAGCAAAAAAACTAAAAATTAGTGATCGTTCTTTTATAAACTCAATGAGTTCTTTCAGGGGTTTATCTCACAGATATGAAATTTTTTTAAAAAAAGGGGGGATTACTTTTATCAATGATTCTAAAGCCACAAGTTTAAAATCTTCAAGGTTTGCTTTAGCAAGTAGTAAAAATATTTATTGGATACTTGGTGGGTTACCAAAAGAAAAAGATAAAATTGATTTAAAAGATGTTAAAAATAACGTAATTAAATCTTATATAATTGGAAAAAATATTTCTTTTTTTAAGCGTCAATTAAATACCAAAATAAAATTTACTATTAAAAAAAATTTAAAAAATGCAATAATAAGTGCTCTAAAAGACATAAAGTTATTAGATAAAAAAAATAAAGTAATTTTATTAAGCCCAGGAGCGGCATCCTTTGATCAATTTAAAAACTTTGAGAGTAGAGGCAATGAGTTTAAGAGATTAAGTAAACTATATGCTAAAAGGTATATTTAAATTTGAATTTAATAATTACTGGAGAAATATTGATAAAAATATTTTTTTTGGTTTTTTATTATTATTTTTTTTAGGAATTTTTTTTTCATTTTCTTCCACTTCTTCGTTAGCAGGTGAAAGATTAAACAAAACCTATTATTTCTTTTTTTCAAAGCATTTAATTTTTTCTATATTGGCACTTTTTATAATGTTTATCATTTCTGCTATAGAGACATCTTTGTTAAAAAAAATAGTTGTTCCATTTTTTACAATTTCTTTTCTATTATTGATTTTAGTTCCAATTATTGGCGTAGAAGTTAAAGGAGCTAAAAGATGGTTAGATCTATATCTATTTAGGCTTCAACCTATAGAACTCTTAAAACCTTTTTTCATTTTAGTTACTGTTAAAATTTTAACTTTGGATAAGCTAAAAAACTCTCAAATAAAATATTTCTTTAGTTTTCTTCTGCTGGCCTCAATAATAATCCTTTTAATTGATCAGCCAGATTTAGGACAAACAATTTTACTCATCGGAAGTTGGACAGCAACTGTATTTGTTTCAGGTGTTAGCCTTGTATACATTTTTAGTTTTTTTATTATTTTTATTCTTTTAATAGGAAGTCTTTTATTTTTAATGCCTGAGAAGTTTGGTTATATAATTAATCGTTTAGCCACATTTTTAGATCCTAGTAAAGGAGATACATTTCAGTCCTCATCAGCTTTAAACGCTATAAAACAAGGAGGTCTTAAAGGTCAAGGAATGGGTGAGGGGATTTTAAAAGATAGCGTGCCAGAAGCTCATACTGACTATATTATAGCAATCATATCTGAGGAATATGGTTCAATTATTTCTATCTTAATTATTTTTATTTTTTTATATATTGCTTTTAGAATTATAAAAAATTGTATTTTAAAAAATGATGAATTTTTAAAACTTTCTCTATGTGGACTTTCTTCTTTGCTTTTTTTTCAGACATTTATTCATATTGGAGTAAATACTAGTCTGCTACCTACAACAGGGATGACCTTACCTTTTTTAAGTTATGGTGGTTCATCTCTAATTGGAAGTGCCGTATTGGCAGGAATAATCTTGAATTATACAAAACTTAAATTAGACATGTATGAATAAAAAAATAAAAAAAATAGTTATTGCTACAGGTGGAACAGGTGGGCATGTTTTTCCAGCTTATAGTTTAGCCAAACACTTTATTGATAAAAAAATAGATGTTCAAATAATATCTGACAAGCGAGGCTTGAGGTATCTGAAAGGCTACTACGGTCTGAAAATTGTTGAAATCAATACCTCAACTATTTTTTAAAAAAATATATTTCAATTATTTCTTTCAATATTAGTTATTTTTTACTCTGTTATTAGATCATTAACTTTTTTATTGATTAATAGGCCAAATTTAGTTTTTGGTATGGGCGGATATTCTTCTTTTCCAGTTTGTGCAGCAGCTAGAATACTTAGAATTCCATTTATTATCTATGAGAATAATTTATATATTGGAAAAGCAAACAAATATTTATTGCCTTTTGCAGATAAAATTTTTGTATCAAATAAGGAGATTAACGGAATTTCAAAAAAATTTTCTAAAAAAGTTTGTGAGATAGGTAATATAATTCGAAAAGAAATACTTAATTTTCAGGTTAAATCAGACTTTGTACAAAAAAAAGGAGAATTGAAAATATTAATCCTAGGAGGCAGTCAAGCTGCTAAAGTTTTTGCTGAAAAGCTTGCTGAAATTTTTAAAAAATGCCATAAGGCTAAGATACCGTTAAAAATTTATCAACAATGTCTGCCAAACCAAAATAAATTTTTAACTTCTTTCTACCAGAATTTGAATATCGAGTTTGAAATTTTTAATTTCACAGATGATATTTTAAATTATTTTTCCAAAATTAATTTAGCAATTACTCGATCTGGATCCTCAATACTAGCTGAATTGGTTAATGCAAAAGTTCCCTTTATAGCTGTTCCTTTACCATCCTCAGCTGATGATCATCAATTGAAAAATGCGACTTATTATGAAAAAAAAGGTTATAGTTTTTTAATAGAAGAAAAAGATTTAAGTTTAAAATTATTTCAATTAATTGAAAAGATTAGTAACGACACATCTTTATTAAGTTTAATGAATAGTAAACAGAGAGAATATTCTGACAAATCAGTATATAAAAATATCGATAAACAAATAAATATGATGATAAATAATGCAGAACATTAGAATTGGACAAAAAGAAATTATTCATTTTTTGGGCATAGGGGGAATCGGCATGAGCGGTCTAGCTCAAGTAATGAAAACAATGGGGTTTAATATTCAAGGCAGCGACCAAAATAAAAACAAAAATACTTTAAATTGCTCCAAGGCAGGAATTAAAGTTTTTATAGGACACTCAAAAAAAAATATAAAAAATGCAACAATTGTTGTTAAATCATCTGCGGTGAAAGATAATAATGTAGAGATAAAACATGCTAAAATAAAAAAAATTCCAATTTATTCAAGAGCAGAAGTGCTTGCTAATGTTGTCTCACTAAAGAAAAATATAATTATTACAGGTTCTCATGGCAAGACTACTACGACCTCTCTAGTAGCAAAAATTTTGTCTGACCAAAAATTAGATCCAACAGTTATTAATGGGGGAGTAATTAATTCATTTAAAAGCAATGCTAAGTTAGGAAAAGGGGAGTGGGCTATTTTAGAGGCAGACGAGTCTGACGGAAGTTTTTTAAAACTACCCATCAATTATTCTATAGTGACTAATATAGATTATGAACATATCGATTATTATAAAAATTACAAAAATTTAGAAAAAGCATTTATAGAATTTATTAATAAAACTCCACCAATTGGCAAGTCATTAATCTGTATTGATAACCAAAATATTAATAAAATTTTAACCAAGATTAAAAATAAAAACATATTAACTTATGGATTCAAAAAAGAGTCAAATTATAAAATAAGCAATCCAAGATATAATGCTGATCATTCATTTTTTGATTTACATTATAAAGATTTAAATAATCGAAGAAAAATAATCAAAAATATTAATTTAAGATTAATAGGAAGGCACAATATTCTTAATGCAGCTGCGGCTGTTGCTGTATGTATTAATCTTGGAGTAAAAACTGAGATAATAAAAAAAGCGTTGAAGAGTTTTTCGGGAGTTCAAAGAAGAATGACAAAAATATTTACAAAAAATAAAAATGAATTTTTTGATGATTATGCCCATCATCCAACAGAGATTTCTTCAATCTTGGATGGAATTGATAAGGCCTATAGTAAAAGAAAAATTATTACAGTTTTTGAGCCACATAGATATTCTAGGATAATATCTCTAATAAAAGCTTTTTCTAAATCATTTTTAAAATCTGATTTAGTTTTAATTTGTCCAATATATGCAGCTGGAGAAAAAAAAAATTTGAATTATAATTCGTATAAATTTGCAAAATTAATATCCAAAAATTCTAAAACCCAGGTAATTTTAGTAAATAATCAGAAAGAATTATCAAACTATTTTAAAAAGAACTTGATAAGTAATGAAATTATAATTGGCATGGGAGCTGGTTCTATTTCTAAATGGATGAGGGAACTAAAGTTTAGTTTATGAAATTAAACAAAGAAAATTTACAAAAAAAATTTGGTAAGAATTTAATAATAAAAGAAAATTTATCTAAATATAGTTGGTTTAATCTAGGAGGCCCTGCAGATATTTTTTTTCGACCTGAAAACAAAGGACAGTTGATAGAATTTTTAAATGAGATCAAAGAAAATAATTTGAATATGCATATTTTAGGCGCAGGCTCAAACACTCTAATTAGGGACTCCGGTGTAAAAGGAGTTGTGGTTAAGTTAAGTTCTAAATTTTCGGATACCAAACTACTGACAAAAGATACTATTGAAGTAGGAGCTGCAACTTTAGACAAAAAAGTCTCTGATTTTGCAACAAATAATGACATCAGTAATATGGAATTTCTTTCCTGTATACCAGGGTCAATAGGTGGAGCAATTACAATGAATAGTGGATGCTACGGTTCTGATATTTCTAAAATTCTAGTATCTATAAAAGTATTAGATGACAGAGGAATTGAAAAAGAATTAAAACATGATGAAATTAAATTTTATTATAGAGGCACAAATCTTCCAAAAAATTACATTATATTATCAGCGATACTTAAAGGCTCAGTTTCTTCAAAAAAATTAATTTCAAAAAAACAAGAAGAATTAATTCTAAAAAAAAAAAAATCTCAGCCAAGTCAAATAAAAACTGGCGGAAGTACATTTAAAAATAATAATGAAAAAAAAGCTTGGATGTTAATCAAGGAGTCCGGCTGCGATAAACTTCATATAGGAGATGCGAAGATTTCTGAAAAACATTGTAATTTTTTTGTAAATAACGGCAAGGCCAAAGCAGCAGATATAGAAAAATTGATTAATAAAGTTAGAGAGAAAGTGAAATCAAAAACTGGGGTTAGGCTTGATCTAGAAATCAAAATTATAGGTGATGAAACATAAAAGAGTTTTAGTAGTACTAGGAGGCACGTCTGGAGAGAGAGAAGTTAGTCTCGACAGTGGTAGAGCCTGCATAATAGCCTTAAAAAAATTAGGATACAAAATATCAACTTTTGATCCTAAAAAAAATTCTCTGTCTTTTATTAATAAAAAAAATATTGATATTATCTTTAATGCTTTACACGGCAGAGATGGTGAGGATGGAGTGGCTCAAAGCTATTTTGAATACTTAAAAATTCCTTATACTCACTCAGGCGTAATCAGTTCTTATAACGCTATGAATAAAGTAATTTCAAAAGAAATTTTTAAAAAAAATAATATTAAATCACCCGAATATTTTGTGCTTAGAAAAGAAAAATTTAATATTATAGAACTAAAAAAATTTATAATAAAAAAAAAGATTAATTTTCCAATAGTAGTTAAGCCTACCAGTGAAGGTTCTAGTCTAGGAGTAAGGATATGTGAAAATATTAAAGATCTTAACAATTCTTCAAAATCTCTATTTAAAAAATATGCAGAATTAATCTTTGAGCCTTTTATAGGTGGACAAGAAATTCAAGTAGCAGTTATTAATGGCACACCTCTAGGCGCAATTGAACTCGAGCCTAAGAGAAGATTTTATGATTATAAAGCTAAGTATTCAAAGGCAGCTAATACTAAACATATTATGCCAGCAAATTTAAAAAAAGAAAAATATAAGACGGTTCTTCAGATTGCAAAAAAAGCTCATAGTGCATTAGGATGCAAGGGAATAACTAGATCTGATTTTAAATTTTATGATAACAAATTTTATCTTTTAGAAATCAACACCCAGCCGGGTATGACTAGCTTATCGTTGGTTCCAGAAATAGCTAACTACAAAGGAATTTCTTTTGAAAATTTAGTTCAAAAAATTTTATTTAATGCTGGTTTGAATAGATGAAAAAATCACTACTGGGACTGTTTATGCTCTTCTTTTTACTAACAACCTATACTCCAAAATCTAATTTTATATTAAATTCTTATTTAAATATAAAAAAAATTAAGATTGAAAATAATTCTGTTATTGAAACAGATGAAATTAAAAAAAAGTTAAACTTTTTGTATAAAAAGAATTTATTTTTTTTGAACATCAAAGATATAGAAAATAGTTTAAAAAGTGAAACTTTCATTGAAAGTTTTATTATTAAAAAGATTTACCCTAGTACTTTAAAATTAAAAATTGTAGGAAAAAAACCAATAGCAATTTTACAAAATAAAAAAAAAAAATTTTTTATTTCTGATAAAGGAGATTTAATTAATTTTATAAATTTAGATATATACAATGATTTACCAAATGTTTTTGATAATGGCGAAAATTTCTACTCCTTTTTTGAAGAACTACAGAAAATAAAATTTCCTTTAGAAATGATAAAATCTTTTTACTTTTTTGAGTCTGGTAGATGGGATTTAGTTTTGTATGATGATAGGGTTATTAAACTACCTATCAAAAATTACATATTTTACTTGAAAAATTATTTGATTGTTAAAGATAATCCTAGTTTAAAGGCTTATAAAATATTTGACTATAGAATCGAAGATCAATTAATTTTAAATTAGATTATGCAATTGAATACACCAACTCTTTTTGTTGAAATCAATAATTCAAATTTTATTTTTGTAGCTGGCTTACATGATGATAGTCAAAACTACAAGATTATAGAAAAAATTATTATCAATAAAAAACTAATTAATGAGAACAAATTTACAAATATTGAGCTAGTGGAAAATACTATTAAAATTAATGTAAAAGCGATTGAAGAAAAACTCAACTGTATTTTTAAAGATGTGACTGTAATTTTAAATAATTCTTTCTATTCTTGTATAAATATTTCAGGATTTAAAAAACTTAATGGATCTCAAGTTCTAAAAGAAAATATTTCATATATTTTAAACTCACTTAAATTAGCTGTTACAGAAAATGAAAAAGAAAAAACTATTTTACATATCTTTAATTCTAAAAGTATTTTAGATAGCAGTCGTGTTGAAAATTTACCTATAGGCCTATTTGGTAATTTTTATAGTCATGAACTTACCTTTTTTTTGATTAAGAAAAATGATCTAAAAAATGTCAAACATGTGTTTAATAAAAATAATTTGAGTGTAAAGAAAATATTAATAAAAGACTTTATCGAAGGTGTTGAACTAATTAACCATGAAAAGAATGCTGAAACTTTTTTTTATATAAAAATTAATAAGACAAGTTCTAATTTAATTTTTTTTGATAAATCTTCATTTAGATATGTTGAAAATTTTAATTTTGGAACAAATATAATCTTAAGCGATATAAAGAAAGTCTGTTCTATAGAAAACAAAATTATAGAAAAAATCTTATTAGATAAACCTTATGAACATAAAAAATTTTATACCAATGAAATATTTGAAGAAAAATATTTTGTTGATGGAAATTTTAGAAAAATAAGAAAAAAATTAATTTTTGATATAGTAAAAGCTAGAATTGAAGAAATTAATGATATTATTTTTAATAAGAATATTAATCTAGAATCTTTAAAAAAAGACAATATGATTATTTATTTCAATATTGAGGATGAGACTATCTTTTGCAATTTTAAAGAAAATTTTATGTCTTTTTTCTCAAATAATGAAACACATTCAATTGAAGATTTTGACATAGAGAGATTAATTCAAAACGCTGCCTACTTATCAATTTATGGTTGGAAAAAAGAGGCAATACCAATCACTCAAACAAAAAATTCATTAATTACAAGGATTTTTAAGTCCTTATTCGGATAAAGCATTGTTTTTTTTTGAAACATTTGTTGTTTTAATTTGAGTTATTCTATTCTGTATAAAAATCAAAATGTCTGAAAACAATCAAAAAACTATTAATAATACCATTAATTTATCTGGTGTTGGTTTACATAATGGTATTAAAGCTAATTTAACAATTAAAGCTGCAAGTGAAAATTCTGGAATAAAATTTTGTAGAACTGACTTGAGCAAAGAAAACTTAATAAAGGCAAATTATCAGAACGTTGTAGAACCAATACTTTGCACCAAGATTAAAAATGATAATGGAACTACTGTATCAACGGTTGAACATTTAATGGCCGCTTTTTTTGGTGAAGGAATAGATAATGCTTTAGTTGAAATTGATGCACCAGAGGTTCCAATTTTAGACGGATCCGCAAGTGAATTTGTTGAAGCTATTAGGGCTGCAGGAGTAAAAAAGCAAAAAAAATTTAGGAAATTTATAAAAACATTAAGGAAAGTAGAAGTTCAAGAAGGAAAAAAATATATATCAATCGAGCCATTAGATAATGATTTAATAGTAGATTTTGAGATTGTTTATAGCAATCCATTGATACGAACAAGAAGAAAAGAATTTAAGCTAAGTGACGGAGATCTGACAAACATTTATAACTCTAGAACTTTTTGCTTATATGAGGATATTGATTTTATAAAAAGCCAGGGGTTGGCCAAAGGAGGATCGCTAGAAAATGCTATTGTCGTTAAGGGAAATGAAATATTAAATGATGATGGTTTGAGGAATAGACATGAATTTGTTTACCATAAAATTTTAGACTGCCTTGGAGATTTAATGTTATCAGGATATAGAATGTTGGGTCATGTAAAAACTTCTCAAGGTGGACATGCCTTGACAAATAAATTGCTTATCAAATTTTTTTCTGACAAATCTAATTGGTCTTTAGAAAATGGAAATATAGGAAAAAAAAATAATCAAGTCGAAGAATCATCAAAAAAAACACTTTCAGCCAATATTTTTTAAAACAAAATTTTACCTAGTATAATTTATTTGATATGTATAAAAAATGTATCAAAAACTGATTTTAATTTTTATATTAATTTTTTCTTTACTTTCTTGCTCTAAAAACAAAGATATAGAATATGAAATCAACAAAGGTAAAGCTGATCCTTACAAGCTATATGAAGAGGGATTAAATGCTTTTGACAAAGGAGATTATTTTTATGCAGAAAAAAAATTCTCAGAGGCAGAATTAAATTTTAAAATTATTGAATTTGCTGCTAAATCAGCTGTAATGTCTAGTTATTCCCTTTACGGGATAAATTTTTATAACGATGCTTTAGAAAATTTAGAGAGATATTTAAGAAAATATCCAGCTGATAAAAATGTAATGTACGCACATTATTTAATAGCAATAATATATTATGAACAAATGTCTGATGAAAAAAAAGATCTCAAGCCATTATTAGATGCTGATGCGAAAATTGATTTTTTTTTAAAAGAATTTCCAAATTCGGATTATGCTATAGACTTAAAGTTTAAGAAAGATTTAATTCAGAATCAACTTGCTGCAAAAGAGTTATATGTTGCTAAATATTATGCATCTATACAAAAATGGGTTCCAGCTATGAATAGACTAATTAAGATAGTTGAAGAATATGAAAAAACAGTTTTTGTTGAAGAAGCTCTTCATCGATTAGTTGAAATAAATTACTATTTAGGTCTAGAAAAAGAGGCAGAAAAATATGCTAAAATTTTAGGTTATAATTATAATTCGAGTGAATGGTTTGAACAATCTTATAAAGTTTTAAATAAAGATTATAAAATTAAGGAAAGGGCTAAAGATAAAGAGGGTAGCAATTTTCTTCAAAAGATTATTAACAAAATTAAATAGTTAAATAAAAAATGGATCAAAAAATTAAAGTCATAGATATTTATAAAAAAAAAATAAATCTTTTAAAAAGGCATAACAAATTATACTTTAACAACGACAAACCAATAATATCTGACTCAGAATATGATGATTTAAAGAAAGAGATATTTACTCTAGAAAAAAAAAATAATTTTCTTAAAAAATTAGATCTAAATAAAAACACAGTAGGTTCTCCTCCATCTAATAAATTTAAAAAGGTAAAACATTTAAAACCAATGCTTTCTTTGTCAAACGCATTCGATAAAAAAGATATGAGTGATTTTATTAGTAAGATAAATAATTTTTTAAATATTAATAGTGAAAACATTGAATTTTCATCTGAACCCAAAATAGATGGTATTTCTGCAACATTAATTTATGAAAATGGTGTTTTAACAAAAGGGCTTTCTAGAGGAGATGGAACAACAGGAGAAGATATTTTGGAAAATCTTAAAACTATAAGCACGATACCAAAAAAAATAAAAGATAATAATGTGCCTTCTTTATGCGAAATACGATGTGAGATATATATCGGAAAAAAAGGTTTTAATAATATAAAGGGGGATTTTGCTAATCCTAGAAATGCAGCTGGAGGATCGCTTAGACAAAAAGATCCAAAAGTAACATCTAAAATACCTTTAAAATATTTTGCATATGGATTTGGGGTGATAAAGCCTATGATATTTAAAACCCAGATTGAATTTTTATCAAAAATCAAGACTTGGGGATTTTCTATTAATCCGTTAAGCAAAATAGTAAAAAATTTAAATGAAATGGAGTCTCAACATCATCATATAGACTCTGTAAGATCTTCTTTAGACTATGATATTGATGGATTAGTTTATAAAGTTAATGATTTAAAATTGCAGTCAAGACTAGGAAATACTTCTAGTTCACCGCGTTGGGCTATTGCATATAAGTTTTCAGCTGAAAAAGCAGTTACAAAAATTAAAGATATAGTTATTCAAGTTGGTAGAACTGGAGCAATAACTCCAGTTGCAAAGGTGGCACCAGTAACTGTTGGTGGAGTAGTTGTTTCAAATGCAACACTGCATAACGAGGATGAAATAAATAGAAAAGATATTAGAATTGGGGATACAGTTCAAATTCAAAGAGCAGGAGATGTAATCCCTCAAGTAGTTAAGGTAGATTTATCGAAAAGAAATCAAAATAGTAAAAAATATATTTTTCCAGATAAATGTTTATGTGGAGGAATTACTCAAAAAGAGAGAAACAAATCCACTAAAAAAGAAGACGCAGTAAGAAGATGTCCCAAAGGTTATAATTGTGATTATATAGCTAGGGAAAAATTAAAGCATATAGTCTCTAAAGATGCATTTAATATTGATGGTCTTGGAAAAAAAGTGATAGATCAATTTTGGGATTTGAGAATCATAAGAGAACCATCAGATATTTTCACAATTAATTACAGTAAAATTGAGAGCCTTGAAGGATGGGGGCGGCTATCAATTAACAATCTTAAAAAAGCTATTGATAAATCAAAGAATATTGAGTTGGATAAATTTATTTTTTCTTTAGGTATAAGGCATATAGGTCAAGAGAATGCTAAAATTCTAGCGGGTTTTTTTCAGTCTGTTGGTAAATTTTATAAATTATTTAAGGAGAGAGACAGAAAAATACTCCTTAAACACTTAATTGATCTAGATGGAATAGGTGCAATTCAAATAAATTCAATAAACAGCTTTTTTTCAAATAATAAAAATACAGAAATTGTAGAACAGTTAATCAAAAAGTTAAAAATCAATAATTTTAAGGCTCGAAATAAAAAAGGAAGATTTTCTAATAAGACCATAATGTTTACTGGTGGTTTTGAAAAAATGAGTAGATCTGAAGCAAAATCATTAGTTGAAAATAATGGAGGAAAGGTTTTAGGAACAATTTCAAAAAAACTAGATATTTTAGTAACTGGTAATTCTAAACCAACAAAAAAAAAGATTGAAAAAGCTAAAGAACTGAATATTGAAATTGTTAGAGAAAGCGAATGGTATAAAATTTTAGATCTTTGAACAAGCTAGTTGTAAATCTATAAGCTCTGATTTGCTCATAAACTTTTTAAGAGTATCGAGTACTTTTTTATGATAGTCATTTAGCCAATCGATTTCATTTTTTTCTAATATGTTTTTATCAATCAAAGATTTGTCTATTGGAGCCATAGTTAAATTATTAAAAGAATAGCCATTTTTATTTTTTTGTACATTAATAAGGTTTTCAATTCTTATTCCAAATTTACCATTTTCATAATATCCTGGTTCATTGGAGACAATCATCCCTTCTTTAAAATTCACCTTATTATTTTTTGAAATTGCATGGGGTCCCTCATGAACATTCAAAAAATATCCTACACCATGACCGGTTCCATGAGAATAATCTAAATTAATCTTTTTTAAAGGTTTCCTAGCAGCATTGTCAATTTGAGCACCACAAGTATTATTTTTGATTTTATAACTTGCTACCGCAATATGTCCTTTTAATACTCTGGTAAAAATATCTTTAATTCTTTTATCATTATTATTTAATGAAATTGTACGAGTAACATCTGTAGTACCAAAATTATATTGTCCTCCAGAGTCCACTAGGTAAATATCTCCTTTTCTTAATTTTCTATTACTTTGCTTTGAGGCCTTGTAATGAATAATTGCTCCATTAGGACCAGACCCAGATATAGTTGGAAAACTCAAAAATTTAAAACTCTTGTTTTTTTTTCTATATTCTAATAATTTTTTCTGAGCGCTAATTTCATTAATATTTTGTTTTTTATAATTTCTTTTAAGCCAGAATAAAAATTTTGTTAGAGCCGCACCATCATAAACATGTGATTTTATAGTATTTTTTATTTCTTTTTTAGATTTTATAGATTTTAAAAAATAAATTGGATCTGCAAATTCATTAATTTTATTGCTTTTTTTTAAGATGTTTTCAAAATAAATTGAGCAGGTTGAAGAGTCTATACAAATCTTTTTATTTTTAATTTTAGAAAGGAATAAATTGGTATATTTTATATCTACAAATTTGATATTTTTAAATTTTTTTTTAAAAGAATTTTCAACTTTATTTAAATTACAAAAAAAATAAATTTTTTTATTAATATCAAGTGTCAAATAAGCATTAGGTATTGGAGAAAATTTTGAGTCTTGACCCCTTATATTCATAAGCCATGCGATGTTTTCACTTGATGATATAAATTGAAATTCAATTTTTTTTTTATTTAATATATTAATTAATCTCTTAATTTTTATTTTATAACTTTGATCAACAGCTTGTTTCGGTAAAATATAAAATTTTTTTAATTTATCATTAACTTTTTGAGCATTCAGTTTGTCAATTAAATTTTGATTTATGGATACCAATCTACAATTAGTTTTATTGAAAAATATTTTTAAGTTTTTTTGAGTATGTAATTTGGGGTCAAAACCTACTTTTAATTTTTTCTTTTTTAAAACGTCTGAGGGAAATTTATTAGGGATAGTGACAATATCAAACAATTCCTTACTTTGCATTTTAGCTTGTAAAGTATATCTACCGTCAACAAATAGATAATTTTTATATTTTAAGATAAGCGCAAACCCATAAGACCCTGAAAAGTTACTTATATATTTTAATCTGTCTTTATTTTCTGGAATATATTCATTAAAAAACTCATCATTTTTTGGCACGATGTATCCATCTAAATTATAGTTTTCTAATAATTTTTTTAATTTATTTATTTTTTCCATTTAAGAAATTTATTTTTTTTATACCTGTTCCAACCTGGGCTTCTATATTCTGAGTCAAACTCAATTGAATTATCCTGATTAAATTCAAAATCATCAATTGTCTTATCAATATTTATCTCGTTTTTTTCTACGCTTTCTTCTGGAATTTCATTTATAAATCTAGACGGCAAAGCATCCATCCAATCACCGTGATAAGCTCTTTTCATTGCAAACGATAAGTAAGCTTCTTTTTTAGCTCGAGTAATTCCGACATAAGCTAATCTTCTTTCTTCCTCTAAAGCAAAGTCACCTTTTTCTTCTAAAGATTTTTGATGAGGAAAAAGTCCCTCTTCCCAACCAGGTAAAAAAACTACGTCAAATTCTAAACCTTTTGCGGCATGCATTGTCATTAAATTTACTTTAGCACCATCCCACTCTTGATCGATTGAAGTCGCTAATGCAACATGCTCTAAAAAACTTTGTAAATTATCATAATCTTGCATTGCTCTTAACAATTCTTTTAAATTTTCTAATCTATTTTCGTTTTCTAAATCTTTTTTATTTTTTAACATAGCTGAATATCCAGATTCATCTAATACTAATTTAAGAAGATCGTAATGCTTCATGCTCATCGAGTCTTTTCGCCATTTATGAATTATATTTACTAATTGTTTTAAAGCAGTTTTGATTTTGGGTTTAAACCCTCCCTTTTCTAAAATTTTAATTATAGAGTCTTCCAAGCAAAGTTTATTTTGATTACTAAATAAATAAATTTGATTTAAAGTACTTTCACCGACACCTCTTTTCGGTGCACCAATTACTCTTTCTAAAGCTAAATCATCATATTTTTGATTGATAATTCTAAGATAGGATACTGCGTCTTTTATTTCAGCTCTTTCATAAAACTTAATTCCACCTAAAACTCTATAACCTATACCCACTTGAAGAAATCTTTCTTCAAACTCTCTAGTCTGATAAATGGCTCTGACTAATATTGATACGTCATTAAGAGAATATTTTTTTTTTAAATTATGCTCAATTATATCACTAATTCCTTGTGCTTCATCTTTTCCAGATTTATAACAATTTAATTTTACAAGCTCTCCTTGAACTGCAGAAGACCATAATTTCTTTCCAACTCTATTAGAATTATTAGAAATAAGTTGTGAGGCTGTTTCCAAAATATTCTTTGTTGATCTATAATTTTGTTCTAATTTAAAAACCTTACAATTTTTATAGATTTTATCAAAAGTCAAAAAATTTTTTATTTCTGCACCTCTCCAACTATAAATAGACTGATCGTCATCACCAACACAACAAATATTTTGTTTTTCATTAACTAAAAGGTTTAACCATTTGTTTTGTATATAATTAGTGTCTTGAAATTCATCGACCAAAATATATTTGAAGTTTTTTTGATAGATTTCTTTTATATCTGAGTGTTCCTCAAAAAGTTTAACACAAAATAAGATTAAGTCACCAAAATCAAAAGCATTTAAATCTTTCACTTTTTTTTGATAGATATCATAAACTTTTAAGATTGATTTTATAATTGATCCAGATTTTTTGATTTCTACGTCTTTTGGTAAAAGACCTTTATTTTTCCATTGGTCAATATGGTACATGATTAACTGAGGTGAGAATTTTTTTGCATCTAGATTTTCAGCTTTAACAATGTTTCTGATCAACTTTCTTTGATCCTCCGTATCTAAAATGGTAAAATTACTTTTGTAATCTAGTGCCTCAGCATGTCTTCTAAGAAATTTTACACTGATAGAATGGAATGTACCTAACCAAGGAACTGCATTTGAACTACCCTTCAAGTGAGATATAACTCGACTCTGCATTTCTTTAGCGGCTTTGTTGGTGAACGTTACACACAAAACTTGATTTGGCCATGCTTTTTTTTGATTAATGATATGTATTAATCTTGTTGTAAGTACTCTAGTTTTTCCTGATCCAGCGCCAGCTACAATTAAGTTTGGTCCTTCAGTATTTAATACTGCTTCTTTTTGCTCTTTGTTTAAATTTTCAATTAATTTATCAATGCTATTCATTTTAGAAAAAATT
>MDSV01183846.1_pt1 | contig 19800 bp, 20 predicted proteins | sample 810851 | NCBI WGS metagenome assembly MDSV01 (sample SAMN05326640, study PRJNA326480) | marine metagenome | isolation source: seawater | place: Atlantic Ocean: North East | collected 2012 | reverse complement strand
TGACGGGTTTTTTTTGTAGCGGGGGAAGGATTCGAACCTCCGACCTCAGGGTTATGAGCCCTGCGAGCTACCAGACTGCTCCACCCCGCGATCATATATAATTCTTTTCGAAATGGGCAGGCGATTTTAGATAATTATTAGTTCTATATCAAGAGCACATTAGGTATAGATTAATTTATTTTTTTATTATATTTAAATTTATTTCTTCATTATTAAGTATAGGATTTATCTGATTCAAATTATAAAATTACATTAATTTTTATATAATAATTATGCAAATAGAAAAAGAATTTAACGCCTTATTGCAAGTGCTTTCTGGAGAACAGCAGGTAATACAAAGAACTGACCAAAAAGCATTTACCCTATTATCAATTTTAGGTGTGTTTATGGTCTTTTTCATTGTCCATTTTCCAAAGATACAAATCAATATTTTTATCTTTATGATGATGATGATTTATTTCACATCCGCAATGGGAACCATTTATTATTTAGTTCGAGTTATTATACCTAGAGTGAGAAAGGATAAAATACAAACTAAAGATAATAATATTATAAAAGATGAAGTAATAAACCCTACATTTTTCGCAGGTATCAGTCAATTCAAAAATTCAGAAGAATATTCTATATATCTAAAATCAATTACACAAAATGAAAATAAGTTATATGAGATGTTTGCATCGCAGGTTTTTGCTTTGGGTAAAATAAACCAAGTAAAGAACGAAAATATCCGCATGTCATTATATTTTTTTATTTGTGCATTATTATCTGAATTATTTATTATCATGGCTATGGCTTATTCAAGAGCATTACCTTATCTATTTTCTACATAATGAAAATTTTTTTCTACTTTTTATTTTATGGATTTTTTTTTTCAGGATGTGTAAACAAAAACCTTCCTGGACCTGAAGGACCACCAGGTCCGACAGGTGAACGTGGTCAAATTGGTCCTCCAGGAATAACAGGCCCACAAGGTATCCCAGGAAAAGGACTTTCAAATACTCAAAAAAGAATGATTGATGAGATCCTTAATGGGACATCAGAATTCATTGTTGGATCTTGTTCATATAGTTTTGGATTTGCACCAACAATTACAGGTTTCATTTACTTATCAAATCATGGAAAGATTTATAAATTGGAAAATAAAAACCCTGAAAGTTTAGGCCAAAATTTCGAATTGATTACATCAATTATTGATAGAACAGATTTCATTGCCTTAAGTAGAATAGTTTATGGGGAGGATATAAAACAATATTTTAGTGCCGTTACAAAATCAGGACTAATTTTCACTTCTGAAGATTTAAAAACATGGAAAAAAGTTTCCAAAGATATAAATCTTAATCCTTAATCATATTTTATTAATTTACCTTCTCCTTTTGTAATATTTTTAATTTTTATCCTTAAAACATTTATTAATTCAAATTTAACTTTTATTATCCAATCTAAATTAATACTACTTCTATCTTCAACTATTTCAACATTTAATGTGCTAATACAATTCGATAGGTTTCCACAATACTTCATTGGGCATATAACATTATAGTATTGCATATCAACCCATTCTACTAAATTTGATTTATCAATCAAATTTTTCACACTTAATTCATATGCATCAATAAGACCCTTCTTGCCTAATTTTGAACCTCCAAAATATCTTGCTACTACAGCTGTAATTTGAATAAGATTATTTTGTTTTAATATTTTTAGCATAGGTTTTCCAGCGGTACCTCGCGGCTCACCAGAATCAGATGAAAATTCATTTAATCTAGATTTTCTATATATTCTATATGCCCAACAAACATGTGAAGCATCATAAAAATCTTTTTTTGTTTGAGATAACCATGATTTGAACTCTTTTTCAGAATAACAATTCTTTAATATCGCAATAAATCGAGATTTTTTAACTTTTATCTCTGACTTTTTTGTAAGAGTTAAGCTATACAAGTTATTTACGTCGGAATGATAAATGAATAGGTACTCCTAAAAGATTAAACTTACTTCTTAATTGATTTTCTAAATATCTCTGATAGGATATTTTCATTTTTTTTGATGAATTAGTATAAAATGCAAAAACCGTAGGCTCATAACTTACTTGGGTAGCATATTTAATTTTTACCATTTTACCATTTTCTATAGGAGGTGGATTTTTCATTAAAATATTTTTCAGCTGACTGTTAAGAGACTTAGTTGGGATTATCTTTTTTCCTCTAGCGTAAACTTCCCATGATAATTCCAAAACACGATGAATACGTTGTTTTGTTAATGAAGATATAAAAAGTATAGGAAAATGATCTAATGATTTAAATTGATGTCTTATTTTTTCCTGAAAAATTTTCATTGTATGATTATCTTTGGAAATCAAATCCCATTTATTTACAACTAAAATCATTCCCTTACCATATGAAATAACATCATCAACAATCTTTTTATCTTGTTTTCCAAAACCTTTTTCAGCATCAATTAGAACCAATACAACATTTGCAACTTTAATTGCTTTACTTGTTCTTAGTATAGAGTAATATTCTATTTTATCTTTTATTTTTGCCAATTTTCTTATACCGGCTGTATCAACCAAAGTAACATCATTTCCATGCCATTTTAAAAACACATCAACCGCATCTCTTGTTGTACCAGCAATTGGGGTAACGATTGTTCTATCTTCTTGAAGTAATGAATTTGTAAGTGAAGATTTTCCAACATTTGGCATACCAACTATAGCTAACCGTAAACCATTTTTTTTATTATGGTCTATTTGCTTGATAGCAAAATCTATTTTTTCTACAATAATATCTAAAAGGTCTCCCGTTCTTCTACCATTTAAAGAAGAGATTGGAATTGGGTCTCTTATGCCAAAATCATGAAACTGGTGGACTAAATCATCCGATTTATAATCATCACATTTATTTACCACGAGAATTATTGGCTTACCACTTTTCCTAATAAATTGAGCAATAATATAATCTATGGATGTGCTACCTTCCTTTCCATCTACCATAAACAATACTAAATCTGATTCAGAGATAGCTTGTTGAGCTTGCTTACGTACAGCTGAATTAAAATAATCTAAATCGTTTGGAATATAACCACCAGTATCAGCAAATTTTAATATTTTACCGCACCATTCCATTTCACCATATACCCTGTCTCTAGTAATACCTTCTTGAGAATCAACGATTGACTGGCGTTGAGAAAGCATCCTATTGAAAAATGTAGATTTTCCTACATTTGGTCTTCCTATTATGGCAATAATTGGTTTTTCCATAAATATAGTTTACATATTAATGTTTTAATTGTACTAATAAGTATATCTTAAAATTTTGATACACAAATCTAAATTTTATCAAAACTATCATTGTTTTTATTCTTTACAAATTAACTTCTTTGGTTTATAAATATCATTGAATACTAGTTTATCTAAATCTTTATGATTTATTTTATTTGGCAATTTAAAGTGTATCTCAATTTGATTAAATAAGTGATTAAATTAAAATTAATAAAACCAAATAGTCTTTTTCTTCTCTTTTAAGTAATTAGAAATTATTTATTTTCTATATAATCCTCTTTTTTTAAAAATATATTTTATTTTAAAAGTTTATTACTTGTTTCAATTATAATCATTTTTCTATATTTGCTTTAGCCAACCTTGTGTTTTCATACATTTTCATTTGTCATCCTTTTTTACTTTTAATCACTAAGAAGTATCTTACTAGATATATTCTTTTTAAAGATAGGAATGTAGAATGGCTGAAGCTATGGAACTTAATCTCTCAATAGAAAAAACAAAAAAAAATAAATTAAAAAATCCAGTTGTTCCACCACCTCATATTACAAACCAAGAAGAGAATACTGATTTACCTAATCGCTATTTAATCAATCAATATTACAAAAACGATACTTTAGGGTCTGATGTATTAAAACAAAAATATCTAGCCCCATGGGAGAAGCATCCTTTTGAATTATGGAATCGTCAAGCAGAAGCTTTATCTTCGGTAGAAAAGACAAAATCTCTGCAAAAAAAATGGAAAAATAAATTCTTATCAATTTTAGAGGATTTCAAATTTGTACCAGGTGGACGAATAATGCATGGAGCTGGTCGAGAAGATATTACAACTACTTTGAATAATTGTTATGTAGTCGCAGTTAGAAATGACTCAATAAAATCAATTTATGATACAATTATAAACGAAGCACTTACATATAAATATGGTGGAGGATGTGGACATGATCTTTCAGTATTAAGACCTGCTGGAAAAGCAATTAATGGTACTGGAGGAGAATCTTGTGGCCCAACAGGATTTATGAATTTATTTAGTGAGAATACAAATACAATCGCTCAACATGGTCGCAGAGGTGCAAATATGCAAACCCTACGAATTGACCATCCAGATATTGAAAAATTTATCAGTATAAAAACTGGCGATATTGACATGGTCAAATATTCTAATATATCTGTATTACTGACACACAAATTTATGCAAGCGGTCAAAAATGATAGCGATTTTGACCTTGTTTATGATGGACAAATTTATGATACCATAAAAGCAAAAGAATTATGGAATAAAATTATAGAACATGCACATTCAAGTGCGGAACCTGGACTATTATTTTGGGATACAATGAAAGATTTTCATAATGCAGAATATTGTTCACCCCTAGTTTCAACAAATCCATGTGCAGAACAACCTCTTCCAGATGGAGGATGCTGTAATTTAGGCGCTATTAATCTTGAAAGATTTGTAGATAAAAATGGTAATTTTATGATTGATCAGTTTAGAGATACTGTATCAGTTGGAACACGTTTTTTAGATAATGTTATTGATTATAACATGGATCGTCATGCCTTAGATGATCAAAAGAAAAATGCTATGAATGATCGAAGAGTTGGCCTGGGAATATTAGGTTTAGGTGATATGTTAGTCCGATTAGGAATCCAATATGATAGTGAAGATGCACTTCAAACTATTGATCAGATAATGCAAATATTTAGAGATACTGCATATGAGACTAGTGTTAATCTAGCCATTGAGAAAGGGAAATATCCAAATTTTAAATGGGCTGGATATTCTAAAAGCAAATTTGTAAAAAATCTTCCTAAATCTCTTCATTCAAAAATAAAAAAACATGGTATTAGAAATTGTACTATTACCACAGTTGCTCCAACTGGTAGTGGTGCTATTGTATCTAGAGTAACTTCAGGGGTTGAACCTATTTTTGCCACTTCATACAAAAGAAGAGTAAAAGAAAACGATGGATATGGAAAATCATTTAAAGAATACACAGTTTATCACCCTACTATTGAAAAACTATTCGGAACCGATGAAAATCTGCCGACGCATGTAGTAACATCACATAATATTGACCCATATTTTCGTGTTAAAATGCAAGGAACAATCCAAAAATATATAGATTCATCCATATCCTCCACAGTAAATCTCGCACAAGATATAACGGTAGAGACAATAGCAGATATTTATATGACGGCATATGAGGCTGGGCTTAAAGGAATTACAGTATATAGAGAAGGTAGCAGAGAAGGAATTCTTATAACTGAAGAAAAAGAAAAGAAAGAATTAGGTTTAGTAGAAAATGCTGTCGAGAAAAATCAAACAACCTCAGTTGACATGAGTCCTAGAACAAGACCTACGCAAACATCAGGAGTAACAAGAAGAATTAGGACAGGAGAAGGAACTCTATATATTACAATTAATGAAGATGAGAATGGTCTTTGTGAGGTATTTACAACAATAGGAAAAGCTGGTGGAAATGCTGCCGCCCAATCTGAAGCAATTAGTCGTTTAATTTCACTTTCATTAAGGTCTGGATTAGATCCACATGCAATAGTCCGTCAATTAAAAGGAATCTCAGGACCAAATCCTACATGGGAAGATGGTAGACTCATTCTATCAACTCCTGATGCTATTGGTAAAGCTCTAGATGATTATTTATTAGAGAAAACGGATTTGCCAACAAAAGACAATCTGGAAACCAATATTGACAAACCTAGAATTACTCTTGCTCAGGATGTTAATGAAGATTATGAAATGATGATATGTACAGAATGTCATAATCATAGTGTGGTTAATGAAGGGGGCTGTTTGATTTGCCGTGAATGTGGCTGGTCTAAATGTGATTAAGAATAAAAATTATTAGACTTCTAATATATCTTTTTCTTTTTCATTTTGTATCAAATTTAATTTTTCAATACACTCATCGGTAATTTTTTGAATTTCTAATTCATTATCTTTAATAATATCTTTAGAGATATGACCATCTTTTTCGAGATTATTTAAATTTTGGATACCAACTCTTCTAACATTTCTAATAGCTATTCTCCCATCCTCAACAAGCTGATGTACAAATTTATTGAGTTCTTGTCTTCTTTCTTCGCTCAATGGGGGAACAGGGACTAAAACAGATGTTCCATTATTTCCTGGTGTAAATCCCATATTAGCATCCATAATGGTTTTTTCTATTACTGGAATCAAATTTTTTTCATATGGTGTTAAAGTTATAAGTCTTGGCTCTGGAACTGAAACGGTTGCGATTTGATTTAATGGAGTCATTGATCCATAATAATCAATCATTAAAGAATTAAACATCTCTGGGTTTGCCCTACCCGTTCGAACTTTATTTAATTCTAAGTTTGTATGGTTGACAGCTTGTTCCATACGATATTTAACATCATTCAAAATATCATTAATCATACCTAAATCCTATGATACTAACGTACCTATATTACTTCCCATAACAAGTTTTTTCAAGTTTCCTTGTTTTTTTATATCAAAAACTTGAATTGGTAAATTATTTTCTTTGCACAATGTAATTGCAGTAAGGTCCATTACTCTTAAGTTATCATTAAGTACTTTTGAAAAGGATAGTTTATCATATCGTATTGCATCATTATTTTTCATTGGATCTTTGTTGTAAATTCCATCGACCTTAGTTCCCTTGAGAACAATATTAGCACTTAACTCTTTAGCACGAAGTGCTGCGGCAGAATCAGTGGTAAAAAATGGATTTCCTGTACCGCCAGAAACGATAACAATTCTATTTTTTTCAAGATGTCTAATTGCTCTTCTTCTTATGTAAGGTTCTGCAATTTGAGGCATATTTATTGCTGATAGCGTTCGAGTTTCGCAGTTAATTTTTTCCAAGGCATCTTGAATAGAAATTGCATTCATTGTCGTAGCCAACATTCCTAAGTAGTCACCAGTAACTCTATCCATTCCTTTTCCTGCCGCTTGAATACCACGAAATATATTTCCTGCTCCTATAATTAATCCAATTTTTATACCAAGATTATATACTGATTTAACCTCATTAGCTAAATAGTATGCTTTTTTTGGATCTATACCGAAACCTTTTTCTCCAGCCAATACTTCACCTGATAGTTTCAGGAGGATTCGGCTATAAATAGGTTCAGCCAAAGTTTTTTTCTATTTTTGGCCGTTTTTGTTTTCTACTGAATCAGGGAAGGATGATTCACCTACAGAAAATCTAGCATAACGATTAATACTTATATTTTCTCCAAGAGTAGCGATAGTCTCTTTCAATAAATCATTTATTTTTTTATTTGAATCTTTTATATATGTTTGTTCCATCAAACATGATTCTTGAAAAAACTTGTTAAGCCTTCCTTCAACCATTTTTTCAATGATATTATCAGGTTTCCCTTCTGCTTTAGACTGATCGGTATAAATTTCTTTTTCTCTAGAAACTAATTCATCATCAATTGAATCTCTATCCAAAGCAATAGGATTTGTAGCAGCGATTTGCATAGAGATATTATGAGCGAGTTCTGTAAAACCATCTGTTTTTGCGACAAAATCTGTTTCACAATTTAATTCTAATAAAACACCTAGCCTACCACCTGCATGAATATATGAATAGATTAATCCTTCCATAGTGTCTCGAGAACCTTTTTTTTCTGCTTTAGCCATACCTGTTTTACGTAAATAATCAATAGCTTTTTCTAAGTTCCCATTAGATTCAACAAGCGCATTTTTACAATCCATCATTCCTGCACCAGTCTTATCTCTAAGATTTTTAACTAGTTTAGCATCTACATTCATAATTTTTATTCTTCTTCTTGATTGGAATTATCTTCTATACTTTGCTTTTTATCATGTGAGGTTTCTTCTTGATTCTTTGAAGATTCTTTTGGTGTTTCTTTTAAATTTGCAGAATTTTCAGATTTACTATGCCTAGATTCAAGGACTGCATCAGCTAAAGCTGAAATAATAAGCTGTATAGTTCGCATAGAATCATCATTTGCAGGAATTGGGAAATCAACCTTTTTTGGATTTGTATTAGAATCAACAATAGCTATAACTGGTATATCTAAACGTTTTGCTTCTCTTATGGCTGTATCTTCATACTGTGCATCAACAACTATAAGAGCATCTGGCAAACGTCTCATATCTTTTATTCCTCTATGCTGGTCTGCTAATTTAATTTTTTCCCGATTCAACATTTGGGTCTCTTTTTTTGTCATATTTTCATAGAGGTTAGACCCTTCTTTTTCCAACATTTTTAATCGTTTTATACTTTTCTTTATTGTTGAAAAATTAGTAAGAGTTCCTCCAAGCCAGCGCTCAACAATATAAAACATTGAACATCTGTCTGCTTCCTGCTGTACTATATCTTGGGCTTGTTTTTTTGTTCCTACAAAAAGAATTTCTCCTTTTTTAATGACAATATTTTTTACGAATTCCGTTGCCTGATGGATGGACTCTATTGTTGAGTCAAGATTGATTATATGGACTCCATTTTTTTCTAATAATATGTAGGGTTTAAAATTTGGATTCCACTTTCGGGTCACATGCCCAAAATGTGCTCCTGTTCCTAATAAATCTTCGAATTTAACTTTAGCCATTTTATCGTTTTGAGAATTGGAAATTTTTTCTTGCACCTGGCTGGCCAGGTTTTTTTCTTTCGACTTTTCTAGAATCTCGGGTTAAAAAACCTTTTCCTTTAAGAATAGCTCTGAAATCGTTATTAACCTTAAGTAATGCTCTTGAAATACCTAATCGTATCGCACCTGCCTGGCCTGTAAGGCCACCACCATTAACATTTATACTAATATTATACGATTTTTCACCTTCCACAGCAATAAGTGGTTGCATAACAATAGTTGCTAGAGTATCTCTACAAAGATATTCTTTAAAAAATTGACCATTAACCTTTATTTCTCCCTTACCTGGAGTTAGATAAACTCTTGCTACTGACCTTTTTCGTCTACCCGTACCATAAAATAATATATCTGTCATCTTATTAAATCTCTAATTTTTTTGGGTTTTGAGCTAGATGGGGATGATCTGAACCATTATATATTTTTAAATGAGATAATATATTTCTACCCAAACGGTTATGTGGTAACATACCCCGTATGGCATTGTGAATAATTTTTTCTGGTTTAGAACGCCTTAACTCAGCAAGACTAGTCTCACTCCCCCCACCAGGATAACCAGTATGTTTAAAATACTTTTTATCTGTTTCTTTTTTACCTGTAACTATAATTTTTTCAGCATTAACAACAACTACAAAATCACCCATATCCATATGAGGGGTAAAATCTACTTTATGTTTACCTCTTAATATTTGCGCAACTTCAGAAGCAAACCTACCGAGAACCTTGCCCTCAGCATCTGCAACCCACCAATTTTTTGTAATCGCTGATTGTTTTATAGATATTGTTTTCATTATAGTTCGAATAAAGCCTGCGAATTTAGAGATTTGTTAATCTCCTAGTCAATAATTATTCTAATATATTGAATTATTCATTTTTATAGATAAAATTCTTAGAAATTGCACCTATAACCTTTCCAATAAGTCTTTTTCCTATGTATGGAGAATTAATTGACTTTGATTTTATATGTTCTTTTCCAAAAATCCATTCTTCATCGGGATTAACAATCACTAATTCCGCAGATTTTCCTTCAATTAAAAGATTGCTATCAAATCCCATAATATTTCTTGGCTTTGTTGTCAAAAGAGCAATGTAGTCAATGAATTTCATATCAGAATCTTTGCAAAGTACTTTGTTTGTAACTCCAAAACATGATTCTAGGCCAATCATACCAAAAGATGCAAGGTCAAAAGTCGTCTCTTTATCTTCGATTGTATGTGGAGCATGATCAGTCGCAATACAATCAATTATCCCATTTTTAATTGCATCAATCAATGATTTTCTATCACTTTCCGTTCGTATTGGTGGACCTACTTTTAAATTGGTATCATATGAGATTAAGTCCTCATGATTAAAAAATAAATGATGTGGAGTGACCTCTGCAGTAACATCATCTTTTTGTTTTTTCATATCACGTATTAAATTAACTGCCTTAGCAGAACTAACATGAGGGACATGAATCCTAGCACCAACAAAATCAGCAAGCTCCAAATCTCGATGAACCATGGATGATTCTGATAAATCGGGATTACCGGGCAATCCAAGGCGTGCTGAAATAATACCCTCATGCATAAGGCCTTCATTCATTAAACATTCATCTTCAGCATGATTTATTATTGGGACATCAATAAGTTTTGAATATTCCAAAGCAATTCTCATTATTGCACCATCTTGAATTGGTAGTCCATCATCACTAAAAGCAACAGCTCCTTCTTTGTACATCAATCCCATTTCAGTAATATCTTTTCCATCCTGACCTTTTGATACTGCACCAATCGGATGTATATGAATTGGAGAATCTTCTGCTTTTTTATTTATAAAATTAATTGATTCGGGAGAATCAAGTGGAGGGTTTGTATTTGGCATTACACACACTCTTGTAAAACCACCTGACATAGCTGCTGTAGCACCAGTTTCAATCGTTTCTTTATCTTCTCTACCAGGTTCCCTGAAATGTACATGAAGATCACAAAACCCATGTGTGATAATTTGACCAGTGCAATCTATTATTTGGCTTGTTCCGAATTCATCAATAGCACCAATCTTATGAATTATTCCATTTTTTATTAAAATATCATTTTTATAGATCTTCTTATTATATGGATCAATTATTTTACCACCTTTTAGAATAGTGTTGTTTGAGATTTGTTCTAAAGCCATTAAATCATTCTCCTTCTTTTATTTTCCCACCACACAGTAAAAACAGTATTGCCATTCTAGATGCAACACCATTTAAAACTTGATCTAAAATAATTGCCTGATCACTATCTGCTACTTTACTATCAATTTCTACTCCTCGGTTAATAGGTCCGGGGTGCATAATCACTATTTCCTTTTTATGATTTTCTATTCTATCAGCTGTTATACCAAAGAATGACCGGTATTCCCGTGTGGAAGGCACTAAGCTCCTACCCATTCTTTCTTTTTGTATACGTAAAACATTAAGCGCATCTGCCCATTCAATTATTTCATCTAGATTATTCGAATATTCAACGCCTAAATCATATATATAATTTGGTATAAGATTGGGGGGTCCACATACTTTAACCTCAGCGCCCATTGTTTTTAGACCATATATATTGCTTAGCGCAACTCTACTATGAATTATATCACCAACAATGCCTACTTTTAATTTTTTTATTTTTCCAAATTTTTCATAAAGGCTCATTAAATCTAATATCGCTTGCGTGGGATGTTCATTTGTTCCATCACCAGCGTTAATAATGATAGAATCAATAAAATTAGTTAAATGTTTTGGTGCACCTGGAGTAGGATGACGCATTACTACAGCATCAATTTTCATTGCTTCAATATTTTGCGCTGTATCTTTAAAACTCTCACCTTTTTTTAGACTACTTGATGATGCAGAAAAATTGACAGTATCTGCACTGAGTCTTTTTTGAGCTAATTCAAAACTTATTCTTGTTCTAGTAGAATTTTCAAAAAATAAATTAACAATAGTAATACCTTTTAAAGAGGGTACTTTTTTAATTGGCCGATCTAACACCTCGCGAAATTTGAAAGCTGTATCAATAATTGTTTTAATATCTTTTTGTGAATATTCATCCAGACTGATAAGGTGTTTATGTTCCAATATCATCAATTACTATCCCTAACTAAAATTACACTATCTTCTTTATCTGTTTCTTTGAGCAAAACCTTTACATGCTCACCTTCATGGGTAGGAATATTTTTACCTATATAATCTGCTTTTATAGGTAATTCTCGGTGACCACGATCTACAAGCACCGCTAATTGCACCTTTGATGCCCTTCCAAAAGAATTTAATTCATCTAGCGCTGCTCTAATTGTTCTACCTGAGTATAATACATCATCAATTAAGATTACTATTTTTTCATTTAGAGAAAAAGAGACATCAGTGTTTTTTACTTCAGGAACAAGAAGACGTTCTCTAAAATCATCTCTGTAGAAAGTTATGTCGAGTGAGCCAATATCAAATTCGTTACCTATTAATTTTTTAATTTTGCTTTGGATACGCTTTGCTAATGGAACACCACGATTATATACACCAATCAAAACAATATCTTCATAATTTTGATTCTTTTCAATAATCTCATGACATATACGAATAATAGATTTAGAAATCGAATTTTTATCCATTAAAATAATATTTTTCACATAATCTCCTAAAAAAAAACCCCCGGCAGATTTTTCTCTCGCGGAGGTCTATTTTCTGCCTTCCTAGCCTCACTGGACTAAATTAAAGGGATATAGTTGATGAAAGATTATGAATTTTCTACCAATAAACAATACAGAATTTCTTCAATAGTTTCAATATTAACATTATCCATCTCAACGATAAGATCAATTTTCTCTTTTCTAAACCATTGTGCCTGACGTCTTGCATATTGACGTGTTTTAATAATAATATCTTCCTTCATTTGATTATAATCTATTTGACCATTTAAATATGATTGTATTTGATAATACCCTATCGAATTGATAGCTGAGAAAGATAGTGAATTATTTTTTTGTTTTTTTAAAAGATTTTCTACCTCCTTCACCCATCCTGCACTTAACATTTGATTTAATCTTTTATCAATGCGATTAATCAAATTTTCACGATTCCAACTTAACATGATCGTAAACAAGTCAAGAAGGTTTGATTGATTAGAATTTTGTATTTTGAAATGTTCAGTTGGTGTTTTTCCAGTTGCTTCATAAATCTCCAAGGCTCTGACAAGTCTCTTTTTATTATTAATATGAACTAACCTTGAATATTGAGGATCAATTTTTTGTAACTTATTAAACAAAGAAACCGGGTTTAAATCATACAATTTTTCTATACTATGTCTTAATTCTGAGTTTGACATGCTTCCTTTAAAAATACCTTTTTTTATCGCTCTATAATAAAGTCCTGCACCACCACAAATAATAGGTGTCTTTGAACAAGATTTTATCATTTTAACTTTATTAATTACCAACTCAGCAAATTTTCCAGCTGAAACTGATTTAGATGGATCAGAAAATCCAATCAAATGATGCTGAACACCTTTCATTTCTATATTCGTTGGTTGAGCTGTCCCAATCTCCATCCCTTTATAAATCTGCCTCGAATCAAGGCTAATAACTTCGCCATTGAATCTTTGTGCTAGATTAATAGCTAAGGATGTTTTCCCACTAGAGGTCGCTCCTACAATAGTAATAATTTTATTCATTTTTTAAAAAAATTATTTTATTCAAAACTTCAAAATAAATTCAATATGTTTTCCAAGGTAGACGACCTAAGTCAACATTCCCTCCAGATAATATTAACCCAATTTTTTTCCCTTTAAATATATTCTTGTTATTTAATATAGCAGCTAGAGTAATCGAGCAAGATGGCTCAACTATAATCTTCATTGTCTCCCAAATTAATCTCATAGAAGAAATAATATCTTTTTCAGATACCGTCAGTATGTCACTAACTTTTTCTTGAATAATAGGAAAAGTGAAAGTTCCAATTTGCGCTCTGAGACCATCACATATAGTATTAGTAGTTTTATTTGATTCAATTTTTCCACTTACTAAAGAACGATATGTATCATCAGCTTCTACCGGTTCTGCACCATAAACTTTTATTTTATCATTTATTTTTTTTGTTAAACATAAAATTCCACTTAACAATCCTCCACCACTAACAGGTGAGATAATTATATCTAAATCTCTATATTTATTAAGTAGTTCTAAAGCAACAGTTCCTTGTCCTGCAATAATCCTCATATCATTGTATGGATGAATTAATATCGATTCAGTATCTTTTAATACTTTATTTAAAACTTTCTCTCGAGAAGCATAATCTGGCTTGCACCAAATGATTTTTCCACCATTTCTTAACACATTATCTATTTTGATTTTTGGTGTATTTTTTGGCATTATTACTTTTGTGACTCCTCCCAGCCTGGTTACCGCCATAGATAACGCAGCTCCATGATTCCCAGAAGAAACTGTAACAATACCTTTATTTATATCCGATTTAGATAGCTGCATAACAGCATTGGTTGCACCACGAATTTTGAAGGACCCCGAACGCTGAAAATTCTCACATTTAAAATATAATTGAGATTCTGTTAGTTTATTTAAGTTAGAATTTGTTAGAACCGGTGTATTATGCACATATTGGGAAATTCTTCTTCTAGCTTTATAAATTTCTAATTTAGACAACATATCAAAATTTACATTTATTAATTTAAATTAATTATATAGACATTTTTTAATGTGAAATGAAATTATAATTTATTAAAAAAAAATACTGTAATGTTCTAATAACATAAATAAAATTTGAATGTGAAATCTGTTATCTTATTTCGACATGGGAAATCTAATTGGAATGCTAATTACATTTCTGATCATGAAAGACCTCTTTCTAAAAGAGGAATCGATGCATCAAAAAAAATGGGACTTTACCTATCAAGAACAAATCAAATTCCAGAACTTATTTTGTCGTCTACTTCTTTAAGAACTAAATCAACAATTAAATTTGCAATAAAAGAAGGAAGGTGGTTAACTAATATTTTTTATGATAAAAATATATATGGAGGTTCATTATCTACTTTGATTGATATTTTAAAAAAACAAGATAATAATATAGATAAAATATGCATTGTGGGACATGAGCCAGTACTATCTTCATTTATTATAAAAAGCAGTAATTCTTCAGAATGGATAAAATTCCCAACTGCTTCAATGGCAAAAATTAATTTCAAAACACAAGAGTGGAAAAAGATTCAATTTAAATTAGAAAAAAGTGAACTTGATTGGTTTATTAAACCAAAATCTTTAAATCAATCTCTTTCAAACCTACCATCTAATTCATCTAAAGACATCTGAACAATTATTGGTCTTCCATGAGGACAATAATATGGATGCTTTGTAGAAAACAGTCTATTTACTAACTCTTGCATTTCTTCTCGCATAAGGGAGTCACCTGCTTTTATAGCAGCTTTACAAGCAAACATTGCTGCAAGTCCTTCTTGAAAAGAACTGTATTTTTTTTGTTCTTCAAGAAAGTTATCTAGAATTTCTCTTATTACATCACGCTCATTACCAATAGCCATTTCTGAGGGAATTGCATCGATTCTAATTGATGATTTATCTATTTTCTTTATCTTAAATCCAATTTTTTCTAGATATGGTAATACATCTAATAGGACATCAAAATCATCGTGAGAAAATTCAATATTTTCAGGGAAAAGTAAGGTCTGAGATGCCATTGAAGTAGATTCAAATGCCTTTAATGCATCCTCGTATAAAACTCTTTCGTGCGCAACATGTTGATCAATAATCACAAGACCATTATTAACCTCTGAAATAATATATTTTTTATGAATTTGCCAAATATTTTCTGTAACTATCGCTGCTTGATTTGAAATTTGCTCTTCAGCCAATCTAGATACATAATCTCTAGCTCGCTGTATATTATCTTTAGAAGGATTTAAAGAATCAACATTAGTAAAATTAATTGAATTTTGACTATGGTCAGAAACTATTTGCTTATTTTGATAATATAAATTGTTATTATTCACGCCACCAAGATTTCCTTTATAATTTTGATCAAAAGAAGTATTGAAACTTGGGATAGTATCTAATATCGACCCTATACAATCAGTAATTGATGATTTTAAAATATTAAAGACTTTCCATTCATCTTTAAATCTCACTTCTGTTTTCATTGGATGAACATTTACGTCTACCTCATGTGAGGGTACTTTAAGGTTAATCACAAAGAAGGGGAATTCTCCACGCTTAATAAGCGAATCGTATGCACTATAAACAGCCTTATTCATTAAACGGTCTTTAATAAAACGTTTATTTAAAAATAAGTATTGTTCTCCAGGTCTAGATCTAACCAAATTTAAATTTCCAACAAAACCTGAAAATTCATAATCACCACTTGTGATTTTTAATGGAAGAAGGTTCCTGGAATATGTTGGATCTAAAAGATTATCAATTCTTTCTTTGAGATTTTCAGGGATTAAATGAAATATAGATCTATTGTCAGAAATTAATTTAAATTCAACCTTTGGAAAAGCAAGACCATATTGGCGAACAACATCTACAATTTTTCTTAATTCAGTTCGTGGAGTTTTTAAAAATTTTTTTCTAACAGGTATATTATAAAATAAATTTCTAATTGTTATTTCGGTACCCCCGATTGATGGTGCCGGTTTGATTTTACCTGCCTTGCCATCAATAGTTAATAGTTCAGAACCATTCAAATTTCCTTGACTTGAAAGGATCGCCATTTCTGAAACTGATGCAATGCTTGCTAATGCTTCACCTCGAAATCCAAGAGTGTTTATAGAAAAAAGATCATCTACTTTATCAATTTTACTTGTATGAAACCGCATAATTGATGATGGTAAATCATCGGATGAAATTCCTACACCATTATCTCGGACTTGAATTGTCTGATGCCCACCTTTTTCTACAACAATCGTTATTTCTTTTGCTTTTGCATCTAAACTATTTTCAATTAGCTCTTTGACAACTGAGGCTGGTCTTTCTACAACTTCTCCGGCAGATATCTTATTTCTTAAATCTTCTGATAATGGTTTTATCATCTTTATTTTAATCAATTATCTATGAATGATAATGTTTTTTCAAAAATATTTTTATGAAGAGATTTTCCCCGACTAATTAAATCATCAACTTCATTTTTTATTCTAAGGGTAAAAGATGTATCATTAACACCAGACAAGTTGATTAGCGCATTCATACACCCTCCTCGTATTCCAGCTAATGAAACTTCTGCAGCGACACCTGCATCTGAAACAGAATTTGGATTCCCATTTTTTATCAGTAGTTCAGAAAGCTCCAAAACCCTAAAACATTTTTTTGCTGTTTCTAGAGGTATCTTAATTGCATTTACTGTTGCTTCTTTTAAAGCATCTTCTTTTATTCTTTTTTCTTGCTCTGTATTTCCAGGTAATTTTTGTGCTTTTATAATTTTTTTAAATGCAATAGTATCTTCCTCGACAAGAATAGCTAAATCGTATTTAAGTTGTTGCGCTTCTTCACCTATATCATCCATAAGTTGTTTACTATCCATCATTTCTTTTTTTTCATGTGTAAGAGCTGCAACCATAGATGATAATGCAGCTCCTAAAGAACCTACTAATGCTGCAACACTTCCTCCTCCAGGTGCTGGACTATTCATTGATAAATCGTCTAAAAACTTACTATCAAACATAAACTTTTGATTTTTATTAACAGCATAATCTATTATTTTTTCATTCACAACAAAATCTTTAACATCATTTAATCCCAGAGACTGTATAGCACATTCTATAATATCTTTAACCGGTACACCTACAGATCTATTTTGTTTTTTTAAATAATGCTTACCAGCCATTAAAATAGCATTCAAAGGTATTAAACCTACTAGTTCACTACCAGTAACTCTTATTCCACGTATTTCAGCTAATCTACAAGCCTCATCAAATACATCCTGTATAGTTGACAATTTATAATTATTGAAATTAATTGATATCTGTGCTCTATGAAAATCTTCTACATACCAGCCTATAGCTTTAACATCCTTGAACATACCTGGAATCTTAACTGGTTTTCCATCATCATGTCTGACGATCTCACCATCCAATAAATTTTTTGATAGAGAATGAGGTATTCGCTTACTCCTTCCTGCTTCTCTTAACTCAAAAGCAATATCAGTCGCAAGGCGAGTATCTCGCGTATTCAAATTTATATTATATGCAATTAAAAAATCCCTACATCCCATAACAATTGCGCCTGCTTTAGGATGAACTTTATCTGGACCAAAATTTGGTTTCCATTCAGGATTCATTAATTTTTCTTCCAGTCCTTCATATTCACCTTTACGAATATCTGGTAACTTTTTACGCTTTGGATTTGTTTCAGATTTTTCATATAAATAAACAGGAATATCTAATTGTTCACCAACTCGACTGCCTACTTGCTTTGATAATTGAATGCATTCATCATCCGAAACACCACTAATTGGTATGAATGGACATACATCTGTAGACCCAATGCGAGGATGAGTACCCATATGGGATGCCATATCTATAATCTCTGAAGCGCATTTTATTGCTAAGAATGCACCTTCGGCAATTGAATCAGGAGGCCCTACAAAAGTTACAACTGTACGATTTGTATCATATCCTGAATCAACATCTAAAATAGTAATACTAGGAATTGATTTTATTTGATTTAATATTTTATCTATTTTATCAAGATTTCTACCCTCAGAGAAGTTAGGTACACATTCGATTAGTTTTTTCATATTTCCTCTAGCTAGATGATAATATTTTTAAATATATTATCAAGAAAATAACAATAGATAACATTGTTATCGTCCACAATAATGACCTATTTATTGGTCGCCTAATAATGATAATCTTTTTAAAATAATTCATTATATCATTATAAAAATTAAAACCCAATAAACAGTATCATAAAGAATTCAACAAAAGGTTTCATAATTAACCATAAAATAGAGAATCCGGTTATATAACCAAAAAGAATAAGACCAAACAATACTTGAGGACCATATGATTGAATCTTATAAGCTAGTTGTGGATTGGTTTTCATTAAATATCCAGAAAAAATTTGAGAACCATCAAGAGGTGCAACTGGGATAAGGTTAAAAATAGCAAGAGTAATATTGATTTGAGTAAAATAATAAAAAAGAGTAGAAAAGCTTGAATTTGTAAAAAGCCCAAAACTAAATAATAATCTTATTATCATTCCGGAAATCATAGCTAATAGTAAATTTGAAATAGGCCCAGCAGCTGCAACTTTCATCAAATCTTTTCTAGGATTTTTTAAATATCTTGAATCAACAGGAACAGGTTTAGCCCATCCAAAACCAACAAATAAAATCATTGCAGACCCCATTATATCCAAATGCGCCATCGGATTAAGAGTTAATCTTCCCATCCTTGCAGCAGTATCATCACCACATTTATTCGCCATCCAAGCATGAGCAAACTCATGGAAAGATAGTGCAAACATAAGTGTTGGAATCAGTAAAATAAGTATTTCTGGAGAAAGTCTAAATAGAATAGTTAACTCCGAGGATGATGTTTATCATATACTTTTTTTAGATGTGTTTTATCAAGATGAGTATAAATCTGCGTTGTCGAAATATCAGAATGGCCTAATAGATTCTGAACAAAACGCAAATCTGCATTATTTTTTAACAAATCAGTTGCAAAAGAATGACGTAACATATGAGGGCTAATTTTTAACCCAATATATTTTTTAAATCTTTTTATCAATCTCAAGTAATTAATGTTTTTCCCATAATTATTGATACTAAAATCCAAAAATAGACGACTGCTATAATTATTTTTTATCAAACTGGGTCTAATATCATTAATATATTTCTTTAAATATTTCAGTTTTTTATA
>MDSV01152599.1_pt1 | contig 19803 bp, 10 predicted proteins | sample 810851 | NCBI WGS metagenome assembly MDSV01 (sample SAMN05326640, study PRJNA326480) | marine metagenome | isolation source: seawater | place: Atlantic Ocean: North East | collected 2012 | reverse complement strand
GGGCGGGGGCACGCCCTTCGACCGCCGCTCCGCCGACCGGGAGCTGCGCGCGCACCTCGCGCGATTGCACCTCCGCCTGGCGATCTCCGGCGCGATCGAGGCGGCGCCCGCCGCTTCGCCTCGCGCGTCCGGCTCGAACGACGCCGAGACGCGACGGACGCGCTCACATCCCGCCAGCCCCCCGGGCGCCGGCTTCGACGGCGACGCGCGCGAGTTTTCCCGCGACGCCGTCGCGGCGCGGCTGGTGGCGTTCGTGGACGGCAGCCTGGAGTACGCGCGGTCCACCGCCGCCGGCGTGGAGTGCGGGCCGGATGAGCTCGCCAGGCTGCAGTTCGCCGCCGCCGCCACCGCCGCGGCGTGCGCCCCGGGGCTGGCGGCGCTGGCGCCCGGCGCGCTGGCGCCCGAGACGCGCGCGCGCTGGTGGGAGCGCTTCGCCGCGCTCGAGCGCGCGAACGAGAGCGCCTCCGAGAGCGCCACCGGCGGCTTCGCCGCGAGCGCGGAGAGCCTTTCGAGTCTCACCCTGACTGGCGAAAAGAGCCGGAGAAGCAGCCTGCACGGGTCCGCGTCCGGGTACGATCGGAGCGCGCGCAGCGATCGGAGTTTCGACTCGGAGCGCGATTCGGCGGGTGACGCTTTCGAAAAACGGGCGCGGCGCGGCGCGTGCGGCGCGGATTCGCCGCTGGGCGCGCTGGACGCGCGGCTCGCGGCGAGCGCGCGCGACGTCGCGCCGTGGGGCGGCGGAGGGTCCGTGGACGACGCGGTTTTTCAATTCGCTCGGCGAAGGGAAGTCGTTTCCGAGGAGGACCGTTTCGTTCGCGGCGCTTCCGCGTACGGCGAGGCGCGCGGCTCGGTGGACGGACGACCGGAATCGGCTACGAGCCGCGCGTCGACGGACTCGGACGCGACGGATTCGGATCTCATCCTGAAAGCGGGGCGCGCGCGGGGCGAGCGCCGCGCTCCGCGCGTGCCGCCCAGCGGCTCCGAAGGCTTTCTCGGCCCGCCGCGCGCGGCGACGGATTTTACGGATTTGGGAGTTTCTGTGTCGCCGTCGGAAGAAGCGGGCTCAGGCTCCTCTTTGTTTCGTGACACCCCGTACGACTCGACGGCGTTGACGCGCGTGCTGCGCCACACGAACGATCCCGCGCGCCCGGCGGCTTTGGCGCGCGTCGCGCGCGAGGCGATGGCGTCTCTGCTCGTCGGCCCGGCGTTCGACGCCGACGGCGGCGCGCTGCGCTGGATCGAGCGCCGGCTGGAACGCGACGCGGGCGCTTCGCGGGACGACCGGCGCGGCGCCGGCGCTCGCGCGCTCCGCAACCACCTGCGCACGAACCCCGCGCTGGCGCACACCGCTCTGGACGGGTGCTACCACGCGCACGAGGCGGTGGCCACCGCGCACGTCTCGGCGCTCGCGGACCTGTACTCGGCGGCGGCGGCGGCGGACGGACCTCGGCGGAGCGCCGCCGTCGGGGCTCGGGCGCATCAGCCTCCGCTCGCGGCGGCGGCGGAACCCTCGTGCCCCCCCGCGAAGCTCGTGGCGCTGGTGCTGTTCAAGCTCGTGCACCCCCGCGCGGCGACGCGGGGCGACGCCGTGTCCCTGCTGCGCGCGGTCGTTCGGCTGGAGCGCGTGTTCGACGAGAACGAGAACGAAAATCCGGGCGGTCTCCCGGAGGCGCTCCGGGAGACGTCCGAGCCGTTCGTCTCGGCCGACGCGCGCCCGGACGGCGCGTTCCAGACGCGCGTCTCCGCCAAGCTCGCCGGACGCCGGCCCGATTGGGGCGAGGCGCTGCTGGTGGAGGCGCTCGAGCGGCTCGTTCCGAGCGCCGCGAGATCGCACTCTCCCGCGGAGCTGGCCGGCGCGCGCGAGCGCGTGCTCGGCGCGCTCGCACCCTGGGTCAAGGGCGTGCACCTGCCGCACATCGCCGCTGCGGGGAGGGCGGAAAGGCTGCTTCGCGCGCTGTACTCGGCAACCGTCGCGCGCGGCGGCGACGGCGAGACGCCGCTCGCGGCGCCTTCTTCCTCTGCGTCGCGCCCGATCGAATCGCTGTGGTTCGGCATCGGGAAGAGTCCCCGGAACGTCGTGCCCGCGCTGAGATTCCTGGAACTCAAAGGGCTGGAGGAATGCGCGAGCCCGAACGCGGGTTCAGGCAGCAGTTTCGGAGACTACTGCCGCGCGGCGAAGCGCGCGTGCTCGTTCCTGGCGCGCGCCGCGCCGCGGCAAACCGCGGACCAGCTCGTGTACGCGGCGTCGCTCCGCGGGCTCGAGGCGGAGTACCCGCCGCGCGCGCCGCGGCGCAAGCCGCGCGCTTGGAGCGCGAGCATGGATGAGAGCGACGTCATGAGCGTGAGGAGCGGCACGGAGCGCTCGCAGAGCGCGTACAGCTTCGACGGCGAGACCTCGGCGCGAGACTTCTCCAGCGACGGCGAAGACGCGGATGACGACGAGACGCAAACGCGCAATTTTTCGCGCGGCGAAAAATTCCGCGGAAGCGGCGATGCCTCCGCGTCGCCGCGGGTCTCGGCGCCGGACCTCGCCATCGTGCTTCTGTCTGCCGTGGCCGCCGAACACGCCGAGGCATTCCGCGCGCACCTGCCCGTGCTCCTGCACGCGGTGACCGCGACGCTCGCGGGCTCGCCCGAGCCCACCGTGCGCGCGCACTGCGGGCTGCTCCTCGCCGAGCTCGCGCGCGCGCTCGCCCCGCGGGGCGGCCGAGACGCGGGCGCCGGGACCGAGCCTGAGACTGAGAAGCGGGCGGAAAGACTTTCCGCCGAGAGGAGAGAAATAACGCGCGAGGACGGCGTCCCCGCGAATGCTTTTCGCGTCGGGGGCGGTTGGCACGGCGAGGTGGGCGCGTGGACGGACGCGGGGATCGAAGGCCTGGAAGGCTTGGAAGGCTTGGAAGGCGGCGGCGGCGGGCGTTCTTCGGCGCGTTTTTCGACATTCCCGCGCGGCGCCTCGGCGTCGGTATCCCCCGCCGTCGCCGCGCAGGGGCGCGCCGCCGCCGCCGAGCTGCACGCTCTGCTCGCGCGCCACGGCGCGGACGCCGACGCGCCGGGCCCGGAACGCGACCGCGAATCGACCGACCCGACCGACCGGCGCGTCGGTCGCGGTCGAGACGACGACGCGCGTTTCGACGACGCCTCGGGAACGCCCCGCTGGTCGCCGGAAGCCGTCGCGCGGCTGGTAGGTTTGCTTCCCGACGCTTTGGCGTCCGAACGCGGTTTGCGCGAGCAGTGGGCGGACGAAGCGCGACGGTGGCTCCTGCGCGCGGCGTCGTTCCCGCTCGCCGCCGCGTCCGCGCGCGTGATCGCCGCGCTGCGCGTCCCGCTGGACGCGGACGCCGCGGACGCGCTGCTGGCGGCGGCGTGCGCGGCGGCGGCGGCGGCGGAGGGGGGGACCGTGGCGCGAGGGCTCGGCGGCGCCTTCGGCGGCGGGTTCTCGAATCAGACGGGCGCCGGCGTCAGCCGGGACCCCGGTTCGTTCCGCCGCCGCGACTTCGGCGGCGCCGTCTCCGCGCGCGCCGCGGCGGCGGCGGCGGACCTGGCGGGCCTGCTCCTGGACACGCTGACCGAGATGTTCGTGCTCGTCCGAGGCGAGCGCGAGACCGTGGCGTTCGCGCACGTCTTCTGGGGCGCCGCCGCGTGCCTGCGCACCATGCACGCGCCCACGTACGCCAAGGCGGCGAGGCTCGCGGCGGCTATCGCCGCGGCGTGGCCGCTGGATGACCCCTCGGGTGCCGCCGTCGAGATCCTGCGCGCCGCGGCGCCCGCGCCCGTGGGGACGCCTCTCGCCGCGCTGGAGCCCTCCGCGGTGTTCGCGGAGTCGCACCGGAAGTTCCGGGGGGCCAAGACGCTCGCCGCCGCCGCTGCCGCCGCCGCGCACGAGGCGTGGCTCCAGGGCGTGGGCTCGCCCGAGCGGTTCGCCGACATCTGGACGCTCCCGCCGCCGCCGGCGACGCCGGCGCCGGCGATGTGCCTGGCGGACCTCGCGCCCCTGCTGCTGAAGGGCCTCACGCGGCCCTCATGCGCCGCGCACGCGCTGCGCGCGCTCGCCGCCATCGCGCCGACGGTCGGCGTCGGCGACGCCTGGGGGGGCGAACGCGCGCTCGCGCTGGTCGCGGCGGGGCTCGTGCCCGCCGCGCTCGCCGCGGCGGCGGCTGCGGCGGAGTCGACGATTTCGGGACTCGAACCGGCTCGGTCGACGCCCGACGCGATCGGCGTCGGCGAGGGCGTCGCCGCCGGCCGGTGGTGCGCCGCGGGCCTGCGCGCGGCCGCGGCGGCGGCGCGGGACAAAAACCCCCGCGCCGCCGCGCTCGCCGCCGCGCTGGAAGGTGCGCTTCCCGAGACGCTCGGCGCATCCTTTTCGGCGCCGCGCGGGCGCCGAACGGCGGCGGCGCCGCCGCCGCCGCCGCGGTCGGACGCGCTCCTCGACCGAGGCTCGCGCGGCGTCGAAACGGATGGGCGCGATTCGCGCGTCGGGGCCCTCGCGGACGCCGTCGCAGACCCCCTGTTCCGCTTCGTCGCGCCGAAACACGTCGCCGCCGTCGCGAAGGCGCTGGTGGACGTCGCCGTCGCCGTCGCGCGCTCGGCGCGCCGCGGCGGAGTCGACGAAACCACGTCGTCCCGCGAGGCGCGCGACGTCTCCTCGGCGTCGGCGTCGGCGTCCCTGGAGGTTCTGATTCGGCTCGTCGCGCGCGCCGCCTCCGACCCGGCCGCGAAGGCGGCGCTGCTGGAGGCGCCAGACGGAGGCGCCGAGCGCGGATCGGCGGGAAGTCGCGCGAACGCGTTCGAGCTTCCCGGCGGGCCGCCGCGCGCGGCGTCCTCCGCCTTTGCGCCCGTCGCCGGGTTGCTGGAGGGCCCGCGCAGCGCTCAGGCGCTCGAGCTGCTGCGGCGCGTCGCGGAGCTGGGGGAAGGCGTCGACGCGTCGCCTAGCGCGCCGAGCCTGACCCTCGTCGCCGACGAGGACGCCGCGTCGAAGTACGGCGCCGCCGCGACGCTCGGCGCGCCCTCCGCGATGTGGAACTCGGTGGACGCCAACGGCGGGCGCGCGGTGGACCTGATGTACGGCGTGGCGGCGTCGGGGCGCATCGACCCGAACCAGGCGGCGCCGCCGGCGTGCCTCGTCGGGGACTCCGCCGACGCCGGAGGGCGGCGATGACGAAACGAGCGAAGCGAAGCGAACGCGAGCGAACGCGAGCGAACACGAGCGAACGCTCGCTCGTCGTGTAGATAGCAGATATAGCCAGAAACGACTCGTGGGTTGTAGCCTAACACAGTACTAGTAGCTAGCTAGCTAAAGCTAGTCTCTATGAGCGTCGCGCGTAAAACGACGAAGCGCGCGCGGTTGACCCGTCGGGTCCGAACGTTCGTCCGTCTCGTCTGTCTCGTCTCTCGTCGCTTGCCGTTCACCTCGCGGCGGATCCGCTCGTCGACCCCTCGTCCCCCTTTGTTTCCCCCCGCGCCGCCCTGAGCACCGCGCGCGTCTTCTCCGCCCGCGGGTCGTCAGCGTCCTTGTACGCGCGGATGCGCTTCACCTCCAGCGCGAAGGGCCCGGATGCGAACGTCGGGTTGCGCGCGCCCATCCCGAGCTCGAACTTGGAGAGCATCAGCTGCAAGGACTTGACCCGGTCCTTGCGGAAGGCGCGAAAGTCGGCGGCGTCTTCGTCGACGACATCAGCGCGGAGCACTGGCTTGAGGTCCGCGAACGGAACGTCCAACTCCAGCCACTCGCCCTCCGCCGTGTCGAAGGAGGCGTGCCACGCCAGTCCGAAGAAGTCTTCGACGTCGCGCGCGATCAGTTTATAACGGCGACCGTCTCCGCGCACGTCGAGGCGCACGCCGTCGTACTCCGACAGATCCGCGGATAGCTGGAAGTTGCGCGAGCGCATGGAAACGAAGCCTCCGCCGTCGCCCTCGACGACGCCCGAGAGCTTCGCGCACATGCCACCCTCCGCTTCCGAAAGCCGCACGAGCGACACGGAGGCTTCGGATCGACCGCCCATCACGACGTCGTTCAGGGCGCCCCACGTCTTCGCGAAGGCGCCCGGGTCGGCGTCCGGCGAGTTCGCGGTGAAGTCGAACAGCACGAGCTGACGCTCGGGGTCGCGGGCGAACGGGCGGCCGGGGGCGTCCACGCGCGGGCCGGGGACCCACGGCAGGACCTGCTGCAGCGGCGAGCCGCCGAAGTACTCGATCTCGCGCGCGGCTTCCTTCGCGCGAGAGGGAAGGAGCGCGGAGAAGATGCCGGACGCCCACCAGGAGTCCCCGTCTCCGTCGCGGCCGCTCGCGGAGGGCACCATTTGCCGAGCGCGCGTGTTTCGCGACGCCGCGCGTCGACGAGAAGCGCGTGACGGGAGCGTGTCCGCGAAACGCAACGCACGGGTCGCCGAGGGCGCGCCGAGCGCGAGCGTCGTCATCTTTTTGCGGGAGCCGCGCGTCCTCCTGCGCGTGTCGACAGTGGTTGTTTAGCCTCGTGTGCGTCCAAGGAACGGTGCGGTCGTGGCTTTCTTTGTTTCGGCATTCCCGAGAAATCCCGAGCAGCCGAGCGCGCCCCGGCAAAATTAACGCGCGAAGTGACGATGACGCGGCAGAAGTACGGCACGTCACTCCTCGCGCGCCCCGCACGCCGGCACATGCGCCCCTCTTCCCGTTCCAGCGCGCTCGTCGCGCTCGTCGCGGCGCTCGCCGCGACTGCCCCCGCGGCGGATGCCGCGCGGTTCACCTCGCCCAAGCGCTCGCTGTCCTCCCCCTTCGCCCGATCTCGGCACGACGCGGAAACTCGCGCGTCCCTTGGGGAACTGAAAGAGCCCCGCCCCGAATCGTCCGCGCTGGACCTCGCGCTGCTCGCGGTGGAGGCGGAGGCCCTGGCCGCGCGCGCGGAGTTCGACGCGTTCCTGGCGAAGCACGAGAAGACGCTGCGGTACGCCTCGGACCCGCGCGAGTACGTGCACCGCCTGCGCGTGTTCGCTTCCAACCTCGCAGCCGCGCGGGAGCGGGAGCGGGACGACCGCGCCAACGGCGGCACCGCGACGCACGGCGTGACCAAGTTCATGGACCTCACCCCCGAGGAGTTCCGCGAGACGTACTTGGGCTCGAAGATGGACGTGGACGCGTTGGACGCGTTGCGTTCGAAACGTAAAGAGAAGGCGATTGACGCCATCTCGACGAAAGACGACGAGGAGGCCTTCGCGTCCGACCCGACGACCCTTCCCGACGCGACGGCGGATGAGCTCGCGTCGCTTCCCGCGTCGTTCGACTGGCGCCGTCGCGGCGCGGTGACCCCCCCCAAGAACCAGGGCGCGTGCGGTTCGTGCTGGAGCTTCTCCACCACCGGCGCGGTGGAGGGCGCGCACTTCCTCAAGACGGGCTCGCTGGTTTCGCTGTCGGAGCAGCAGCTCGTGGACTGCGACCACACGTGCTTGGAGGACGAGCCCGATGCGTGCGACGCGGGGTGCCGCGGCGGGCTGCCGCTCAACGCCATGAGCTACGTGAAGCGACGCGGCTTGGATTCGGAAGCCAACTACCCGTACAAAGCCGTCGCGGGTTCGTGCGAGTCGCGGCGGGACGGGCCGAGCGCCGTGAGCACCATCTCCAGATTCGGGCTGGTGAGCCAGAACGAGACCCAGATGGCGGCCGCGCTGGTGAAGCACGGGCCTCTGTCCATAGGCATCGACGCCGCGTGGATGCAGACGTACGCGGGGGGCGTGGCGTGCCCTTGGATCTGCAACAAGCGCGCGCTCGACCACGGCGTGCTGATCGTCGGGTACGACGGCGACGGGTCGTTCGCGCCCGTGCGGCTGCACAAAGAGCCGTACTGGATCATCAAGAACTCGTGGGGGGCGGACTGGGGGCACGAGGGCTTCTACCACATCTGCAAGGACAAAGGCTCGTGCGGGCTCAACAACATGGTCGTCGCCGCGATCGCTTGAAGCCATCAGAAACCGCGGTTGTCAATCCATTTTTTCGATTTCGTGCTCGTCCTCGTCAAGGGCGCGAAGACGCGTCGTCCCCGCCGCCCCGAGCCTCACGGCCCCATCCCCTTCGGCACCGCGCTCACCACGCTTCCGCGCATGTCGGCCGCGGTGGTGGTGCGCGCGGCGGTGGCGCGCGCGCGCCGCGCGTCGCTCGCGCTGCCGCGCGCGCGCCGCGCGCGCGTGCACGCGCCCTGGTCCACCCCGCCCCCGCGCGCGGGAACGTGGACGCGCGGCGCCCGCGCGATGGCGTCGGCGGCGGCTCCCCCGACCCTGGACCCCGCGGACAGCAGGTTCGTCACCGAGCTGGAGGTGCTCGCGGTGCGCGCGCCACGCCGGGCGATCGGCGGGCTCATGCACGCGCTCAAGAAGCACACGCTGGCGCGGCCGCGCACGCGCAAGGTGGTGCACCTTCCCCCCGACGGCGCGGACGGCGAAGAGACGTCGCTCATCTTGCTGGACGAGGCGACGTGCGCGCCCGGCGCCGACGCGGAGACGCTCCCGCGCTCGGTCAGGGAAGCCGTCGGTCTGTCCGCGGAGGTCCGCGGAGAAGACGGTGGCTCGCGAGATTCCGCGAAAGTCGAGCTGATCACGCACGTGCTGACTTTGGGGTACGACGCGCTCAGCGCGGAGGAGGCGCTGCGCCGCGTGTTGCCGAGCGCCGTCACCGTGCCCACGGGCTTCGAGACGGCGGGAACCATCGCGCACTTGAACCTGCGGTCGCCGGAGCACGACGCGTTTCGGCACATCATCGGCGCGGTGTTGCTGGATAAGCTGCCGTCGATCAAGACGGTAGTGAACAAGACGGGCGAGACGGGCGGGCCGTTCCGCACGTTCGCGATGGAGGTGTTGGCGGGCGAGGGCGGCCGAACCGAGGGGCCGCTCCTGTCGCGCGCGACGGAAAACGGCGTGTCGTACGAGTTCGATTTCCGAAACACGTACTGGAACTCCAGGCTCGGCACGGAACGCAAACGGCTCGTGGACAGCTTCACGAGCGAGGATGTCGTGCTGGACCTGTGCTGCGGCGTCGGGCCCATCGCGTTGCCCGCGGCGCGCGTCGCCAAGGCGGCGTACGCCAACGACCTCAACCCGGACGCCGTCGCCTTCCTGCGGCGCAACGACGCGCGGCACTTCAAGCGGACGGGCGCGCGGCTGGCGGGGATCACGAACATGAACGCGCGCGACTGCGTCGCGAAGATGGTGCGTCTAGAGACGAGCTCCAAGAGCTCGTCGGCGTCGGCGTCGGACGGTGCGGACGGTGCGGACGATTCGGAAACGCCCGTGCGCCACCGGTTCACGCAGGCGGTGATGAACTTGCCGCAGGAAAGCCTGGATGTGCTCTCGTGTTTCCGCGGCGCCTTCGACGAGGAAACCTGGCCACCCCGCGCGCTCCCCCGAATCAACGTGTACGCCTTCTCCAAGGCTCCCGACCCGGAGGCGGACGTCGGCGAGCGCGCGGCGGCCGCGCTGGGGCTCGAGCCGACACCCGACGCCCTGGGGGACCCGGGAACCGTGCAGTACCGACGCGTGCGCGCCGTCGCGCCGGGGAAGCACATGATGCTGCTCAGCTTCCGCGTCCCGGAACGAGCGGCGTACGGCGCCGCGCCGTGACGCGAGAGGAGCTCGCCGTTTGTCGGTTCGGTTTCGGTTTCGGTTTCGCGTGTGGTGAAGCACGTACTGACGTGGTTCGGGAGTACACGCGCGCGAGTGTGCGGTGAACCACCGCGGAAGGTACACACGAGCCGCGCCGCGTCCAAACAGAGCGGCGACGCGTGATCGCGCAACCGCGTAGTTACTCTAAAGTAGGACTACTTTGAAAGTAGTATTCAGATACCTGAAACGCGAGACGAAACGCGCGCCTCACCGCACGTTCGCGAGGGGGCTCCTCGCGACGGCACCCATGCCCCTGCCGGCGAGGTCCATCATGGGCGACCTTCCCGGCCCGCCCGCGCCCCGATCGCGTGGGCGGGCCGCGCCCATGACCTCCGCGGCGGCGGCGGCGGCGGCGGCGCCCAGCCCCGCGGCTTTCTTTTTCTTCCCCGCGCCGAGCGCGTGGGCCTCGCCCAGCAAGTCGCGGCTCGCCCTTTCCCGCCCCGTCGTCACCGGCGACCCGAAGGCGGAGAGGCCCATCGCCGGCGTCGCGGGCGACGCCACCGCCAGCGAGCGCATCTTCTCGCCCACCTGCGCGACCAGGGACGGCGTGTTCACGTCGGCGTCTGCGTTCGTCTCGGCGTCCGCGTTCTTCGCCTCTTCTTTCGCGCCGCCCTCGCCCGCCGAAACCGGGCTCAGCCCAAACGCGCTCGAGCGCCGCCGCCGCGCGTTTCGCTCGCCCTTCTTCGCGCGGACTTCCGGCGTCGCCGCCGCACGAGCCGCGGCGGCCGCAGCTGGAAGGTCGCAGTCGAAGCACCGCCTGCACGACGCGGCGTAGCACTCTGCGCCGCCGATGAGCTCGAGCCGTTTCGATTCGGTGTTGACACGCTTGGTGAAGGCGGCGTCGTCGCCGCAGCGCGCGCACACCGCGCTGAGCTTGGTCACCTCCTCGGCGATGGGCACCAGCGACAGCACGTCGTTGAAGGGCTCGCGCTGGAACGTGGCATCTAGCGCGGCGACGATGACGGTCTTGCCCGCGCGGGCCCACGCCTCGCAGCACTCCGCCAGGTCCCCGAAGAACTGGCCCTCGTCCACGCCCACGACGTCGAACGCGTGCACGATGTTGGACACGTCGGCGAGTTTCGAGCACGGCACAGCGGCGAGGGACTGGCGGTCGTGCGTGATGACGTGTCCCTTCGTGTCCCTCGCGCCGGGCTCATCTTCGTACCGCGTGTCGCCGGCGTATTTCACCACCAGACACTGGCGGTTCGCCACCTTGTGCCGGCGGATACGGCGCGCCAGCTCGGTGGACTTGCCGGAAAACATGGGGCCTGCGGGGTGCGCGTTTTCGGTGATAGTTTTTGGGCGTCAGGAGGCGGTGACGGTGGAGGAAACACGCGGCGGAGCGGGGTTCGAGGTCAGCGCAGGGAGCGCCGGTCGGCGAGCCGGGCTTGTCGACCCCGCGGCGGGGTCGCGAGCGGCGGGGTGCGCGCGCGTCGCCTCGGTCGCGGTGGTCCGCGCGCCGAAATCGAGGCTCGCGTCGGGAGGTCCGAGAGACAATGCGCGGCGCGCGTGCCCGGGTGTCACGAAGGCGCACCGAAGATGACTTGCAGCGAGCCCCGCGGCGAGTGCATGACGGTTCCCTCGACGGAGTGGTAGACGTTGCTCATGGTGACGGTCGGTTCGTGTTGTGCCGCGTGCCCGCGCGCGCACCGAGTGACCCTCGCGCGGCTGTGGGTATCGATTTCAAACGTAAACGTCCGGTGACCAAAATCTGGGAAGGAGTCAAGCGTCAAGGTCTCAAGGAACCGAAGGAATCGGCACACGGCAGACTGCAGCTCTGCAGGTTGCCAAATTCCGCCAAACCTGGGCGGTTCGCGTTCCGTCTCTTTCCTTCGGCAGACCGGGGGGCACCCGGCGAGGGGCGCCATGCCGCCGTCCCTGTACCACGAAAAGCAGGTGAGCCTGCTGTGCGGGCAGCATGCCTTGAACTCCCTGTTGCAGGGCCCCTACTTCACCGCGGAGGACCTGACCGCCATCGCCGTGGAGTTGGACGAGCGCGAAAGGAACCTCATGCGCGAGTCCGGCGTGGAGAGCGCGGACTTCCTCAAGTACATGGCGGAGGACTCCGGGAACGCCGCGGCGGACGGGAACTACAGCATACAAGTCCTGACGCGCGCGCTCGAGACCTGGAACGTGAAGTGTCTCCCCGTGATGAGCCAGGAGGCGGGCACCGCGTGGCAGGCACCGCAGCGCGAGCGCGCGTTCATCTGCAACCTCGACCGCCACTGGCTCACGCTGCGCCGGTGCGAGACGGCCGATCCCAACGTGCACGCCGGCGCGAAAAGCGGCTGGTGGAACTTCAACAGCACGTTCCCCGCGCCCCGGCCCATCTCAGATCTGTACCTGGCGGAGTTCCTGCACCAGCTGCGGGACGAGGGGTACGGCATCTTCGTCTGCCGGGGGTTGCTTCCCGAGCCGAAAGCCGGGCCGGGCCGCGGCGCGGCGCGCGGCGCTCCGTTCGCGACGCTGCGCGACTCGGACGCCGGCGCGCACGGCGCGTGGGTCACCGCCGCGGAGGCTTCCAGCTTGAACCGAGCGCAGGAGGCGAGCAAGAAGGCGACGCTCGCGAGGGACGCCGCGGCCCGCGCGTTCGCGCGGCTGGGTGACGCGAACGCCGCGTCCTTCACTGTCGCCGCGAACGCCGACGGAGCGCCGAGCGGCGCGGAGGAGGCGGAGATGCGCGCCGCCATCGAGGCCAGTCTCGGGTTCGGGGGGGGTGCGCGCGGCGCGTTCGGCCGGCCGGCCGGCGGGAACGGAGCTCCCGGTGGCGCAGCGAGCTCGGACGACGACCTCGCGCGCGCGCTCGCGGCGAGCCTGGCGACCGCGGGGCCCTCGCCCGCCGGCGCCGGCGCCAAGCGCGGCGCCGCGGAGATGTCGCGCGCGGCGAGCGCCGACGAGGACGCCGACTTGGCGGCGGCCATCGCGGCGAGCGTCGCCGAGAAGGACGCCGGGGGTGAAGCGAACGAAGAGAACGACACGCTCCACGACGTGCCTCCCGAACCCGCCGCGGATGATACAGACGCGATCGACGTCGCGGTGCGCGGCGGCGGCGCGCGCGCGCGCCGGCGGTTCCGGGGCTCGGACAAAGTGCGGTCGCTCGAGGCGTGGGTCGGGCGCGTGCTGGGCCTGGACATGCGCCGCCACCAGCTCGCGACGTCGTTCCCGAGGAAGGCGCTGCACGACCGGGACGCGACCCTGGAGCAGGCGGGGGTCAGGGATAAAGACGCGCTCGCCGTCGAGCCGAGGCGGGGGTGAGCGACGAGCGCGCGGTACCGTAGGGGAGTTTCGCGCGACGCGAGGTTCGTGAAAACGCAAGCGCTCGTCTCGCCGTCTCAGACGATCGACAGTGTTCGATTTTTGCCTCGACGTGACGTCTCCTGATGATCGGCAGGGTAAAAGCTCACTGCCGCGAAACAGCGCTTCCAACGAGCCTCGTGCACACATCGAGCCGCGGCCGTGTCGTCGTCGGCTGTCGAGATGCCCGCCACCACCACGCTCATCGGGGGCGGTCTCGGGTTCTGCATGCAGATGTACATCAACGCCCTGCGCAAGCTCCCCGTCCTGCGCAGTGCGTCCCCGGAACCTCTCCCCGATCCCTCTGCGAAGCGTCCAGAGACGCACGAACCGGATCGGACCCCCGATTTAGGGTTTGCGCCTCGACGCGAGCCCGGCGCTCCGCGCGGTGTTATTCTGGTTCGCGCGCGTGCGTGCGCGTCGAGCGCGGTGGCGCGCGCCCCGGCGCGGAAACCGCGGCGCCGCGACCCGACCGGGGAACGCGCGGAGCGAACATCATGTGCGCTCGCCAAAAAATCAGCCGAGGCAAGCACTGACCCCCCAGTCCCCTCCTTCCCTCGACAGATCCGTGGCAACACGTGTTTTGGACCGGCGCGGGGGCGGGTTTCGCGAACTGGAACGCGGAGTGGGAAGCGAAGCTCCGCAAGGAGGTGGACGCGTTGAACGCGGAGCGCCAGGCGACCAACGCGAGGTTCATGGAGTCCATCGTCAAGGGCGAGTCCAAATAGAGGCGCGGATGACAAGAGCGAGCCGGCGCCCTCGAGTAGTCTTCTGACCGCCTTCTGACCGGCCAGCGGCGTAGGGTCGGAACCACACCACCGATTGTAACCATATGGCGTAACGCGTGCGAACGACGGCGACCTCATGTGTTTTACAGAAGTGTGAAAACGTTTCGAGCCCGCGGCGCGCGGCTTCGTCGAGTGTTCGCTAAAAAACCGTCGTCCGCTCGACAGCTCGAGTCGCCGGGCGAATCCGTCCGGCGGCCACGAAAGCTCGCTTTTTCTGGGAAAGCCTCGGAAGGCCTCGGCGCGCTGCGTGACACCTCTCGGCCTGTTCGCGGTCGCGGCGACACACCACGGCGCGCTTCACGCTTTCCGACCCGACCCGAGGGCGCGCGGGTCGAGCGAGGCGGCCGCCATGGACGTGCGCATGCGAGACGAACCAGGCGACGACGAGACCCCAAGCGCAGACGAAGAGGTCCGGGAAGCCCACCACGACGCCGTCGCCGTGCCGTTCACCCCCACGCCCACGCGGCCGGGCATGAACCCTCGCGCGACGCCCTGGACGCCGTCGACCCCCCGCGTGCGCTTTCCCGCGTTCGGCTCCGCCGCGTTCGGCTCCGCCGGGGCGCCGCACCAGTTCGGGACGCCGCCCCCGCGGTCGCCGCGCTCGGTTACCCCGCTCGGGACGCCGCACGCGCCGTACGGCGTCCCGCACTTCCCGCACTTCCCGTCGCCGACCGCGATCGAGTCGAGGGCGCCTTCCTCCCCCGCTCGCCGCTCGCGCGAGCGTCGGCGCGACGCCGGAAGCTCTCCGCGGGTCGGGGGCGCGCTCGGCCGACGCGCGCACGCGCCGCCTTCGTTGCCGGACGACACGCGGGGCGGAGGCTCTTTGCGCCCCCGGAACGACTACAGCGCGCACTTCGTCGCCACAGGCGAGCGCCCGCAGAACTTCATCCTCGACGGCAGTTTGAGTACGTCCGCGCGGCTGGAGCGCTTCCCGACGCGCAGAGAGCTCGCGGCGCTGAAGAAGGCGCACGTCGCGAGACACGCGCAACCGGCGATGTGGCTCAAGTGCGACCTCACAGAGTTCGCCCTGGAGCCCGCGGCGTTCGGGAACGTGCTCTTCGACGCCATCTACCTCGACCCGCCGTGGCGCGACCCGCGGTGGCCGCCGGCGCGCGTGGCGGCGCTGCGCGTGGACAGAGTCGCGAACCCGCGCGGGGCCTTCGTGTTCCTGTGGTGCGGGGACGGGAACGACCGCACGCTGGAGTATGGCCGGGAGTGCCTGCGCTCTTGGGGCTTCCGGAGGGTCGAGGAGATCGTCTGGCTCAAGACCAACAAAGAAGCGGGCGATGGCGGTCGAGACTCGAACGCGCCGGGGTCCGCCACCGCGGGACCCACCCGCGGCGCTTCGCCTTCGCCGCCCACGCGTCCGGTGTTGCTCCCAACCAAAGAGCACTGCCTGGTGGGCATCCTCGGCAACCTGCGCCGGGACCGCGACGGAAACGTCATGCACGCGAACATCGACGTGGACGTGATCGTCTCCGAGGCGCCGGCCGACGCTTCCGACGCGTCCAAGCCCCTCGAGACGTACGACATCATCGAGAACTTTTGCCAGGGCCGTCGCCGACTGGAACTGTTCGGGACGGACGCGAACCGGCGCATGGGCTGGGTGACGCTCGGCGAGTCCCTGTCGGACTCCAACTTCGACCCCGAGGTGCTCGCCGGCCGCTTCGCCGGCGAACCCGGGTCCGCCGCCGGGCCGACGCTTCCCCGGCACCAGAGAATCGAGGCGCTGAGGCCGAAGACGCCGCCCTTCTCGAGGTCGGGGACGCTCCACCCGTGAGGAATCCCTCGCTTTTTCGAGCGGCTCGAACGGCGCGGTAGATCTAGGATCGTTCGAGGAGAATCGTTCGAAGCTCGATTCGCGGATTCGGTCGCGCGGCGTCGCGCGGCGCGCGAAACGTAAAACGTCCCGCCCCGGACCGACAGGTTTCTGGTCTGTTTCCGCGCGCTTTCGGGATCGCGGCTCCCGACGCGGCTCTGTTCTTCCTCCCTCTCGGTCGTGCCACCTCCGGCGGATGCGCGGCACGGCGGGGACCGACGCGTGCAAACAGTACTAGTACATATTAAAAGAATACCGCGCGAATGTCGCGCGCGAGGTACAGCCGGGTCGCGAGGCTCGCGACTCGGGAAAAAATGAAAACGCGACGGAGCTCCGGCGCGTCGGCGCGCCGGCGGGATCCTCGTCGGGATCCTCGTCGGGATGGAGAACGTCCGCTCACCACCTCCCCGCGCGGTCGAGCTGTTGCAGGGACATTTCGCTCTGCGTGTGCGGTAAGCCACCGCGCGTGCTGCTCCGCAGGTGCCCCAGCCCGTCTTCCGTCTCCGCAATCTGCTCGGACCCGTCCGAGTCGCGCCTCGCCTTTTCTTTCTTCACCGCCACCTTCCCGCCCCTTCCCTTGACCAGCCCCGAGTTGGCGTCGCTGCCACCGCTCAGGCGGCTCCTCCTGCCCTTGGTCGGGACCCCGCCGGTGGAGTCCCCGGAGCTCTGCTTCGTGGGCTCCTCGCTCTGCGCGCGCTTGCCAAGCGAGGGCAGGTCGGGGCACGACTGCGCGGTGGCCATACCCTCCGGCAGCACCTTGGCGAACCGCCCCTTGATGCGCGGGCGGTTATCCGCGAGCGTCTTGCGGCACTCGTACCTGATCTTTTTGTGCCCGAGGTGCCTCGCGAGACGCTTCGCGCGGTATCTCTGCAGCTGCGCCTGCCGCAGCGCGCTGGTGGCGAACGGGCGCGTCAGCGTGGTCTCCATCTCGCCGACGTCGGCGGCGCCGGATCCCGACGTCTTCTCCGCGCCGATGCCCGCGTTGTTCGTGCAGTCGCTCGTCCCCGAGTTCCCCGACGAGTTCGAGCCCTGATGCGCCCCCCCGTTCGCGTTCGCGCGGTCCTCCGCGCTCCCCTCGCGGCCGCTGGACGAGAAGATCCCGCTCGGGTTCGCGGCGGGGATGGAGAACAGGTCGTCCCCGAACCCCCCGAAGTCAGAGTTGTTCCCCTGCCCCTCCTGCTCCATGTGCAGCAGTGACGACAGAGGGTCGTCGCCGCCCGCGTGCGCGCCCATCAGGTCGTGCCCGCCGGGACCGTGGCCCATCAAATCGTTTTGGTGCATCAGCCAGTCCATGGACGACGGGCCAGGCGCGTCGCCGTCGTGGCCGCCGTGGTTCACGCTCCGCCGCTCCAGTGACGCGGTCATGCGGTTCACGTACCCGCCCGCGGGCTCGCAGGGCTGGCACGCCGCGTCCCTTTTGAGCTTCACCGCCATGGGGATCCGCTCGTGGCGCATCGCGAGCTGTGAGGGACGCATGTGCGGTTCGGACGTGGCGTTTCGGGTGGACGCGTGCGAAGAAGAACGGTCAGTCGGAGACGGAGACGCGCGTCTCGTCCGAAGGACGCGCGCGGACGCGGACGAAAAAGAGAAAAACCCAATTTCCAGACTCCGACGCGGGGTCGGTCGGGCGTTTCGGGGGAGTTTCGTGTCGTCCGCGAAAGAAACGAAGGCGTGTAGGGATGAGGGACCGGAGTTCCCTACGTGGCGAGCCGTCGATCCCCGACGCACCTTGTTCGCGCTGTGGATGGAGACGTCGCACGCGGTGCACAAATAGGCGCCTGCGGAACGCGCGGGGGAACGGGTCAGCGATCGGTGTGCGCGCAGGGGGAAGGTTTTGCTTCGGAAAAGCCGAGGGCCGCGAGAAAATAAACAAAGATGCGCGCGCTCGCGCGCCGGCTTACCGTCGGAGTTGCAGAACCACTCCGCGGGGGCTCCGTTACAATTCTCGCAGGTCTTCCCTGTCATCTCGCGCGTGTGTGAGCGCGGTCGCGGTAAATCTCGTGGGTCGAGGCGCGTGTGCCGCGGCGCGCTCGTGAGTGGGAACAAGTCGAAGTGTTGCGGGAAAAGTGCAGAGCGACCTATCCAACGAGGCACGGCACGCGAGGAGGTGATTGGTGCGGAAGTCCGCATTTCCCGCATCTACTCAGCGGGTTTCCCCTGACCGCGCTTTTGCAGAATCGGATTTTTTTCGTGGGGGACCCAGTGAAATGCCGGTTGAGGAGATCGGTGAAATCGGCGCGCGTGCTTTGAAAATGAAAGGGTTAACGATCGAACGCCGCGATTCCCTCTCGTCGAAGCTCGACCGCGCAGAGGGCGCCGAGTTGAAAGGGCCGACACGCGGACGCTTTGAAGGAGAAAGGCAACCGTCGAAGAAAAGAACGTGACGGAAACTGTCAGATCCAAAAACCATTTGTTGCGAGCGCGTCGGCACGCAGTCATCAGCGATCGCGCAGGAAAGCACGCGCGTCTCCGGCTCTCCTTCGGAGCACCTCAACGCGTGGCTCGGAGAGAAACGCGTCTCCCGCCCTGTTCCAACATTCGAACATGTCCTGCTCGGGTGTGATGCGCTCGTCGATGGCGACGCCCCGCGACTGCGCGTCCCTGACGCGACGTCGGACCGCCCCGCCGACGGCGCGACGTCATCCCCGTCGCCGCGCGGCCGCGCCCGCGCGCGCGTCCGGCGAGTCCGCGGGGTTCGACCTGATGGCCGCGGGCAAGGACCGCAAGTACTTCCTCGTCGGCGGCAAGGGCGGCGTGGGTAAGACCTCGTGCTCGTCCTCGCTCGCGGTCAAGTTCGCCACCGCGGGCCACCCCACGTTGCTCGTCTCCACCGACCCCGCGCACTCGCTGAGCGACTCGCTGGCGCAGGACGTGACCGGCGGGCTCCCCGTCGCGGTGGACGGCACGGACAATATGCTGTACGCCATGGAGGTGGACCCCGACCAGGCCAAGGAAGAGTTCGCGGCGTTCGCGCGGCAGAACGACGTGAGCTCGGGGGCGAAGGATTTCATGAGCTCCGTCGGGCTCGGCGGGCTCGCCGATCAGCTGGGCGACTTGAAACTTGGCGAGCTGCTGGACCCCCCCCCCCCGGGCTGGACGAGGCGATCGCCATCGCCAAGGTGGTGCAGTTCATCAAGGACGAGAAGTACGCCAAGTTCACGCGCATCGTCTTCGACACCGCGCCCACCGGGCACACGCTGCGCTTGCTGTCGCTTCCTGATTTCCTCGACGCGAGCATCGGCAAGATCGTGCGCCTGCGGCAGAAGCTCACCGGCATGGGCGACGCGGTGAAGGGCCTGTTCGGGGTGGGTGACGAGTCCCCGGACGAGGCGGTGCAGAAACTCGAAGCGTTGAAAGCGCAGTTGACCGAGGTGAAGGACCTGTTCCGAAACGAAAAGACCACGGAGTTTGTCATCGTCACCATCCCGACGGTGCTCGGGATCAGCGAGAGCGGGCGTCTGCTGCGCGAGCTGCGCAAGGAGAGCGTCCCGGTTTCGCGCGTCGTGATCAATCAGATCGTGCAGGTCTCGGGCGAGGGGTTCAAGGAACGCGTCGCGGATTTAAAGGCGAAGGAGGCGGCGTTGACCGAGGCGATCGAGGGCTTGAACGACGCGGGGGTCGCGACAGAGGCGCTGGAAGAGATGCTCGCCGCGCAGCGAGACGTCACGAAGGATGCGCAAGCCGCGGTGACGTTTTGCACGGTGAAGGCGAAGGACCAGCGGCGGGCGATGGAGATGCTGGACGAGGACGCCGGCTTGAGGACGCTGCAGAGGATAGAGGCGCCGCTGTTCGACATGGAAATCAGGGGCGTGCCCGCGCTGCAGTTCATGGGGGGGCAGGTGTGGACGGAGTAGAGACTTTCTCGAACGACGACGAAACGATCGCTGATGATTCTTCACTCCGCTCTCGGCGTTTCGGCCCAGGTCATTTGTCGCCCTGACGGCTGCGGCATGTTCCGCCGGATTTTGGAGTGACTGGCTCGTATGTGCCGCTCTGCGCGTCAGAGATCTGGCCCGCGGCGCTGTGTCTCGCTTCCCTCGGTCACCATGAACGAGCAAGAGGTGGACCGCCAGATCAACCAGATGGTTCAGTTCATCAAGCAGGAGGCGGAGGAGAAGGCGAACGAGATCCGCGTCGCCGCCGAGGAGGAGTTCAACATCGAGAAGCTCCAGATGGTGGAGACGGAGAAGCAGAGGATCCGCAAGGAGTACGAGCGCAAGGAGAGCCAGGTGGAGGTGAAGAAGAAGATCGAGTACTCCACGGAACTGAACGCCATGCGCCT
>MDSV01017413.1_pt1 | contig 19804 bp, 14 predicted proteins | sample 810851 | NCBI WGS metagenome assembly MDSV01 (sample SAMN05326640, study PRJNA326480) | marine metagenome | isolation source: seawater | place: Atlantic Ocean: North East | collected 2012 | reverse complement strand
TCGCAAATCAAACGCCTCTGGACCTTCGTCGAGGCACGAAAGCAAATCGCTGATTGGTACCACCAATTCCTGCCAACCGAAGCGATACCGATCAGACCAACCGCTGAGACCCGTTCCAGCTATCACCTCTTCATGGTTACGCTACCCACAGCAGATATCAGACGACGGGTATACGATTATCTTCACGAGCACGGTATAAGGGTACAGGTCCACTACATACCCGTGCACTACCACCCATATTACGAAGGCTTAGGGCTAACACGAGGGGATTTCCCCGAGGCGGAGGAGTTCTATTCTCGGATTCTTTCGCTACCTATCTTCCCAGGATTGAAAGAGGACGAGGTTAAACTGGTCTGTGACACCATCAAAGAGGCTCTTGGATCATGACAATCGCGATCCTACCAGCCCGTGGTGGCAGCAAACGAATACCTGAAAAAAACTATCGTGAAATCAATGGTATACCAACAATCTGCCGCACCATAGAGGTCCTACAGAAAAGCCAGATTTTTGCGAGGATAGTCGTATCGACGGACCACCCAAAAGTCAGTGAACTCGCGCTCTCAGTCGGCGCAGAGGTACCCTTCCAGAGGCCCAGCGAGTTAAGCGACGACCATACGACCACCAAGCAGGTAGTACAGCACACGATCCAAGAACTAAAAGTCTCAGATATCGGCACCGCGGTCTGTTGCGTCTATCCCACTGCGGTTCTTCTAAAACCAGACTCTTTGAGACGAAGCCTCCGGCTACTGCAAGAAAATCCATCCATGTTTGTCGTCCCCGTGCAGAACTTCAGTCACCCCATCTCCCGGGCGATGCGAATCAGAGACAATGCGCTGGAACCCCTTAACGCGGAGATGGCAATAACCAGAACGCAGGATTGTGATGATTTCGTCCATGACGCGGGGCAATTCTATTGGGGGACGGTATCGTCCTGGCAATCAGACCTAAATATTCTTGGGACCAGAGCCGTACCCTTTAGTATACCGACGTCCGAGGGCTTGGACGTCGATACGCCGGACGACTGGACACTTCTTGACGCACTCATAAGATACCGGGAGGCAAACGATGACAAAGCCGAATAAACAACCCACCGAGCAGGAAACTTTCTGGTCGAGTGATTTTGGTGACGACTATATTGACCGTAACCAGGGCGAGAAACTACTCGCATCCAACCTTAACTTTTTCAATGACGCATTGGCCTCTTGCGAGGCGCTTGGGTCCTGTATCGAGTTCGGTGCGAATATTGGGATGAATCTCCGAGCACTGGGGCTACTGTTCCCCGACATAGAGTGCAAAGGAATCGAGATAAATGCTGCCGCCGCTGTGGAACTCAGTACTCTGATCGGCGAGCAGTCTGTGTTCCACGGAGCGATTTCGGACTTTAAGCCGAGCTGGCGAGCCGACCTTGCTCTGATCAAGGGCGTCCTGATCCACGTAAATCCAGACCAGTTGGGAGACGTATATGAAAAACTGTACACCGTTTCGAATCGGTACGTTCTCGTCGCCGAGTACTACAACCCATCACCGGTCTCGATCAACTACCGAGGTCACTCAGATAAACTGTTCAAGCGCGACTTCGCGGGCGAACTCCTCGACACGTTTCCTGATCTTCGTCTCGTTGACTACGGCTTCGCCTACCACCGAGACGTGAAATATCCTCAGGATGACATCACCTGGTTCCTACTGGAGAAAAAGTAAGCATGGCAGCAAGAAAGGCCCTGACCTACTGTACGAGTTGCCTCCTCCCCAACTCTAAACCAGACCTGACCTTCAACGACACCGGGGTGTGTAATGCGTGCTCGAATTATTCGGGCAGGCAAGAGGTGGACTGGAGGGCAAGGGAAAAGGAGTTCCTCGATATTGTCGAGCAATATCGAAGCAAAGATGCTTCGACCTGGGACTGTATTGTCCCCGTTAGCGGAGGCAAGGACAGCACTTACCAGGTTCTGAAGCTTCTAGAACTGGGAGTCAATCCTCTCTGTGTCACGTCAACCACATGTGACCTCTCGGATATCGGCCGCGCTAACATACAGAATATAAAGAACCTGGGCGTGGACTACGTTGAGCACTCTCCGAACCCAATCGTCAGGCGAAAGCTAAACAGAATTGGCCTAGAAACCGTTGGGGATATCTCTTGGCCGGAGCATGTCGGTATATTCACGATCCCGGTCAGGGCAGCGGTACAGCACAAGGTGCCCCTCATCGTGTGGGGCGAGAACTCACAGAACGAATATGGCGGACCAGCGGCGGCGACCCAAAACAAGACCCTCACACGGGCATGGCTGGAGGAATTCGGTGGTCTCCTTGGGCTCCGAGTCAATGACCTCAATCAGTCCTGGGGTCTCGAGAAAAAACACCTCATAAATTATACCTACCCGTCAGATGAAGAGCTCCAATCTGTAGGCGTCACCGGTTTATTTCTGGGCCATTTCTTTGAGTGGGATGGATTATCAAATGCCCTAATCGCGCAGGCGAACGGCTTCACGACCTACGCGAGGAAGGTCGAGGGTTCCATGGTCAACTATGAGAATCTTGATAACCACCAGACCGGTATTCATGACTACTTCAAGTACCTCAAATTTGGGTTTGGACGAGCGACAGACATTGCGTCGCTACACATTCGCAGGGGCCGAATTACGAGAGAGCAGGGCAAAAAAATCGTCGCCGAGAGTGAGGGCAGGTTCCCATGGGAATACCTCGGCAAGTCACTGCAAGAGATTCTGGACCCCCTGGATTTGGGTGTCCCTGAGTTTGAGGCGATCTGTGACCGGTTTACAAACAAGGCGCTCTTTGTCCTCGAGTCTGACGGGACACTCAAGAAGGACCGCCACCGTAACCTACAGAAAACGACCCCCATAACATGACCCAATCGATCGCCATCATTGACTACGGATGCGGCAACCTCGCCTCTGTCCAGAAAGCGATCACAGCTCTGGGCTTTACCGCAGAGATGATCAGCGATCCATCGGCGCTCGACAAATATGGTCGAGCTATCTTGCCGGGCGTCGGAAACTTCAATGCGGCGATGAATGACATGACCCAGACCGGGCTCGCCGATTCGATCAAAGAATTCTGTCGGTCCGGGAAACCATTACTGGGGATCTGCCTCGGTATGCAGCTCCTGGCCTCGAGTGGCACAGAGGGCGGGACCGATGACCCTGTCCCAGGACTGGATCTTGTCCCGGGTGATGTGGTCTCACTCCGTTCAATGGGGGTCACCCTCAGCGTGCCGCACGTCGGGTGGAACGGGCTACAGCAGAAACAAACGTCAGAACTATTCGATGGGGTCCCAGACGGCACCGATGTCTACTTCGTTCACTCCTATGGATTCTGCCCAGACAAGAGCGACTGCCTGATGGCGACCACGGAGCATGAGGTCGAAGTCAGCGCCATAGTGAAAAAAGATAATGTCACCGGCTGCCAGTTCCATCCCGAAAAGAGTTCAAAAATTGGTTATCGAATCCTCCAGAATTGGATCTCGTTGTGCTGAAGGTACGAATCATACCCACGCTTCTCTGGAGCGGTTTCGGCCTGGTCAAGGGGACACAATTCGACCCCTGGCGCCGGGTCGGCCCGGTGGTACCTGCGATCGAGGTCTACACTAAGCGGGACGTCGACGAACTGATGATCCTGGATGTCGACCAGTCGAGGGAAGGAACAACCGAGCCTGATTTATTCTCAATCACCGACTTTGTGAGGTCCTGCAATGTCCCACTGACGTACGGTGGTGGTATCGCCTCGATCGAGGACGCAATCAACGTGATACAGGCCGGTGCCGATAAAATATTATTGAATACTCACCAGTATATAAATAAAAGACTGATCTCAGAGCTCGCACACCGGCTGGGCTCGCAGGCGGTCGTCGTAGGTATCGACGCCAGACGGGTCGATGAGACGACCCATGTCACCTATAGCCGCTGTGGGACAAAAGAACAGGAAGTGTCCCCGACCGAGGCCGCAAAAATCGCCGAGAGCGAGGGCGCCGGGGAGATCGTCATCACCTCGATCGATCGTGACGGGACATTAGAGGGATACGACCTCGAGCTAATCAAAAAGATTACGGAAACCGTCCGTGTACCTGTAATCGCCTCCGGGGGAGCAAAGGATCCCAACTGTTTTGTGGACGCGGTGCAGAAATCAGGGGCCTCCGCAGTGGCAGCAGGGGCGCTGTTCCACTTCACCGAGCTTACGCCCGACGATGCGAGGACCGCTATGCGGGACGCAGGTATACCCGTCCGGCAGGTACTTCATAATGGCTAGCAAGGTCGCCTTCATCACGAACTCCGGCGGCAAATTTGGGCTAGGCCACCTGTCCCGTTGCGGGTCGATCGCAGGCCAGCTCGTGGCAAATGGCCACAATGTCCAGATCATTCTCGGGAAAGAATCGAAGTACACAGAACATGAGACCAGTCTGGCTAGTATGGTCCACCGGCTTGATGAAGAACTGTTCACCAATGACCAAGATGGCATTCGATTAGCGCGGAGCCATCTCTTGTCGAAACTGGAGACCGAGCGCCCTGACGCGGTTTTTTTGGACTCTTACGAGATCAATTCACACCTGCAAGCCAGCGTCAACGATGTCTGTAATCAGACAGTCGTGATAGACGACCTTGCCAGTAACAGGATCACCTGCACGCACCTGATCAATTACGCCCCTACCGTAACCGAGACCGACTACCTGGGTCGTGTAACGGACTCCACCGAGCTGCATCTCGGGCTTAAATTCTTTCCCCTGTCTGAGACGCTGAGGTCACAGAAAGCCGAGACCAAGCACCTTAACTATCTCGCGGTCTGCCTCGGTGGCTCAAGTTCCTCAGACGCAACAAAGACACTGGTCAGGCAACTGCAACAGTGCGAGATGGTCAGGGAGTTCGAAGCGATTGTTGTGATCAATGGTCTCACCGCTCACGACCAAGCTGAGCTTGATCTGGACAACAGGTTCCGAGTCCTCGCCCAACCCCCAAACTATACCAAACTGATCGCTGAGGCCCGGTTGGCTATCACGGGGGCAGGCGTATCAGCGCTCGAGCGGGTATATCTAGAGAGTCCGGGGATCATAATGACAACCGCAGAGAATCAGCGACCAAACTTCAACTACCTGACCGGGAGCGAAATTTTTTTGGGCTACGAGCCCAATAAGCACGGTATCGTGGAACTCAATAAGCTGATACGTGACGGCCTGACCCACACTGTCCGGAACACCATCATAGACGGTCATGGGGCTAACCGAATCGCTGCGATTGTAGGTTAGGGTTAGGGTTAGGTATAGGAATCATGATCTCTCTGAGACGCATTACAGAAGCAGACAGCGGGCAGATTCTCCGGTGGCGGAACTCTGACGAGGTCCGGCTATGCATGTCCGACCAAAAAGAAATCACCCTCATAGACCACCAGAACTGGCTCATGGACCGGCTTGAGGACCCTGCGAATGTTGGACTCATCGCCGAGGAATCGTCGGTAGCTGTGGGCTTCATGCAGTTCAATAGCCTTGACACCGAGACCACCGAGTGGGGCTTCTATAAGTCACCGGACGCGGGACCCGGTGTCGGTCGGGAGATCTGTATCGCGGCGATCGAGTGGGCGAAGCACAACCTCCCGGTATCCAGCATCGTCGCAAAGGTGGTCTCCACAAACGCGGTATCGCTCAAGCTGCACCACAGTATCGGTTTCGAGTTAATATCAGAGGAAACCTGGCTGAGTCTGACCGGCTACGGGCAAGCAGCCAGCGCACACAAATTCTTCAGGAGGAACGTCCGTGACCCAGGCTAAGAGTGTGTCGATCAATCACAGAGACATCGGTACTGATTGTCCGCCCTACATCTGCGCCGAGATATCGGCCAACCATAACGGCAAATTGGAACGAGCCCTGGAACTGATTAGTCAGGCCAGCGACGCCGGTGCCGACGCCGTAAAAATACAGACCTACCGGCCCGACACAATCACCCTCAAATCGTTAAAACCAGAGTTCCAGATATCGAGCGGGCTCTGGGCGGGACGGACACTCTATGATCTCTATGAGGAGGCACACCTGCCCTGGGAATGGCACCACGAACTGTTCCAGTTCGCCAGGGAAAAACAGATCACGCTGTTCAGTTCACCCTTCGATCATACCGCGGTCGATTTTCTTGAGAGCCTCGACGCTCCGGCCTACAAAATTGCCTCGTTCGAGATTGTGGACACGGAACTGATCCGTTACGCCGCCAGCACACAGAAGCCCCTGATTATCTCAACCGGGCTCGCCTCCGCTGACGATATCTCGCGCGCACTCGAGGCCGCAAACGGTGTGGGAAATGATCAGCTCGTTATTCTGCACTGCGTGAGCGCCTACCCCGCGAGCCCGTCGGACTATAATCTGCGAACACTGACAGACAAGCAGACCCGTTTCAGGTCACTCGTGGGTCTCTCCGATCACACAATCTCGAACACGACCGCCATCGCCAGCGTCTGCCTCGGCTCAGTCTTCATCGAGAAACACTTCACGCTCGACCGACAAGGGGGCGGCCCGGATGACTCCTTTTCACTGGAGCCGGATGACCTCCGTAATCTTGTGCGGGAGACGAGAATTGCCTGGGACGCCCTCGGTAAGGTCGATTACGGACTGAAGTCTGGGGAGACCAATAACCAGCAGTTCCGACGCTCACTCTATTTTGTCAGCGACCTGCCGGAGGGGTCGGTGATCAGGGAGACCGACATAAAATCGGTGAGACCGGGACACGGTCTCCCCGCGTTTGAGTACCGGAATGTGGTTGGCCAGACCCTGACCAGGGACGCAGAGAGGCATACCCCGGTCACCGAGAGCCATATCAGGCCGGTCAATTAATCCGGTCACCCTAACCGGCTCCAGACTCGCCTCTCTTCTTGCGAGGCGCTACGCGGTCTATTCCGATAGGCCGGCCGTTAATGAAGCGCCGGTCGGTCGATCCGGAGCATGATTCTTAACTTTCTTTTCAACTCGGCGAGCATCGATTCTTTGTCCCAGTTGGCGTCGCCACGAACTACCAATATATTATCGAACCAGGGGTAGTGCTCCTGCCCGAGGAGAACCCAATCACGCTTGGGGAGCCAAGTCAAAACTGGAACTCCAAAAATACCACCTAGCTGAACCACGATCGTCCCCGCGGTAACCGCCACATCACAACAACCGGTGTGGTAGGCATTAGAATAAACGTCGTCGAAGAAATCGGCTTCCGGTACCAGCACATTGTCGTATTTCCTCATTGACTCTTTCTCGTCATCAGTCATCGCATACTGAAGACATATAAACCCAATATCATCCGGGAGACTTGTCACAATTTCTTCGGCCGCAAGAACACTCATATAATTAAACTCCCGTGTCTCGGTGATCAGCGTGCTCCGCCATGAGAGCCCGACAATGAAACGTTTTTCCAAAAGATGGTCAGGAAGAAAAGCATCCTTGGCCTCCTGTTTTAGACGCATCAATCGTTTATTAACGTCTATCTTGCCGGTGCTGTTCACCACTAATCTCATGAGCGAACCGCTGGGTATCTGATAATCGAGCTGATCGTAGGCGCTCTGACCCACGGTATCGACGACATCATCGCCACGCACCGTGGCCTCGGGGTACCACGCCTTCACCAGCTTGATTAGCTTGTAGCTGACCTCTATCGTCAGGTCGGCTGGCGACTTATCCATGACAAAGGGTAGGAGCGAGAGGAACAACAGCTGGTCGCCTACACCCTGCTCGCCCCAGACCAATATTGACTTCCCCTCGAGCGACTCTCCCTCCCAACGTGGGCTGGAGAATAATCGTTTTCTACTCGGGAAATCGCCCCACTGCCAACGAATCTCAAAGTGCTCAAACCCCTCCCTCAGGCGTCCGATGGACAAGAGCCCCAGTGAGTAATTCCACCTTGGTTCGGCCCTATCCGGATACTTTTCGAGTACCTCATGGTATGCATTTAGGGCCCTACCTTCTTGGCCCGCACTCATAAATATCTGTGGTATCACCATCTCTAGTTCGTGAGTGGTCGGAAAATCGTCAGCCTCAAGCCCGTGCTCTTCAATTATCCGTAACGCCTCTGTAACGTTACCGACACCATCCAGACTCCGCAGAACGCAAGCGAACACATTCGCAGTTAACATCTCTGGATATTTCTCGAAGTGGGGAAGAAGTTCATCCCAAATGCCGAGCGTTTCTGGGTACAAACCGACTAATGCCGTTCCCATCAGTTGCTTGACTTTATAGTCCACAACGACGGCCTCGGGCTGATTCAGCCGTTCAGCTTCGTCAACCATGACAGACGCAATTCTCAACGCGGTTTTTGCTCGCTGCAGGTTAACGGCACAGCTGAATATTATTTCTGCGGCAGAAAAGTTGCTCGCCTCCGTCTCAAAAACCCGTTCAGCGATGGTCAATGCCTCATCGTATTTTGCGAGGTCGTGCTTCAGTGATGCCGCGGTCAGTCGATTCGAATTCGGAACATTATCAAACCGATCCAGGTACGCGTCAAAACACTTCTCCAGTTCCTTGATGTCGCCCAAGTTAGCCCACTTCTGTAAACAGAGCTCCTCGGCAAGCTGGGGTTCTTCAGGCCGAAGTTTATCGATGACTAGATCCAGCTCGCCAAATTTTTTGGCCGCCAAGAGCTGATTGGCACGTTTAACTAAATCCATAAAAAAAAGGGCCCTCGTAGGGCCCTTAGTATGTCAGAACGAGTCTATTAACCCAAGAGGGATAGCACGTTCTGTGGTGCCGCGTTGGCCTGGGCCAGCATCGCCGTACCTGCCTGCTGCAGGATCTGAGCGCGAGCCAGTGCCGCCGCCTCTGACGCAAAGTCCGCGTCCTCGATACGTGACTTGGCGGCCGACGTATTCTCCGCCACGTTGGTCAGGTTATCGACAGTGTGAGTCATCCGGTTCTCGACCGCACCGAGATCAGCGCGATACTTGCCGACCGTCTCAAGCGCAGCGTCGATCACGGTGATGGCGCTCGTTGCCGCTGAGCTGGTACTGATATTGAGTCCAGACACAGGGGTGGTTGCGTTGATCACATTCTCAGTCGGAGAGTTCTTGTCGAACGTAGTATCGCCGACATTCTGCTCCCGGAGCCCGTGTCCTTCGGCCTCATTTCCCTCACCGAGTTCGATGGTGATTCGGCTGTTATCCTCCGAGGACAAGCGGATCGCACCGTAGTACCCAGCACTAACGCCGTCACCCAGATCGAAGGCAGTGACCGATGCCGTCCGCGAGACCACACTCAGAGTGATCGAGGCAGAACCTAAAGCTGCGGAAGCAGAGAACTGCAGAGTGTTGGTGGCGGCGTAAACGAGGTTACCCATCGACGCGGTTTGGGGTGAGTCTGTTACCAACTCATCGTAAAGCAGGTTCCGGAAACCGAGCGCGACGTCGTTGATGCTGTGCGTGTTCAGTATCTCAAAGTCGAGTTGCTTCGCAGCAGCAGTGAACTGGGAACCAGCGTTCTGAGCGCCGATATCGAGTCGCAAAATCCGACCGACTGCGAGCAGAGACGCACCAAATGTGATCGACTGTGCCGAATCCGCAAGGTCGGTAGCCCTTCGTGCTTCAGCCTGGGTTGTAACGGTCGACAGGTCTGCTATGGTTCGCTTGGTCTGCTTGATGTTCACGTTCTGGACACCTTCTCCGGTGAGGGTCAGGTTCTGTCCGTTCACTGTCGCAGTGAGCCCGTGTGCGCTCGTCGCGTTGTTAATGCCCAACACAAAGTCGCCAATGCTTGTGCTGTACTCAATCAACTCTCCATTGATCTCGACCGCGTCTCCGGCGACATAGACGGTATCAGACATATCGTAAGTCCGCTCAAAATAAGCGGACGCGACGACCTTGGTTTCGTCCGTAAACGCGTTGATCATATCGAGCTTGCCCTGGAAGCTGGCAGAGGCCGTCTCCATGGTCGAATCATAAATCTCAACGCCGTTGATGATGACGTCAGCCACACCAGCAGTGGACTGACTGAAAACACCAGTCGCTGAGAAAGCACTCGCGCCAAAGGCTGAACCGATCACCTGGTTATGGTTACCCTCGGGGTCTTCGATAGTCCGCTGGAAACCAAAAGCCGCAAGATCGGAATTAGCACCAACCGTTGAGGCGTCCTTGTTACCAATGTCGATGGTAATCTCAGATGAATCGCTTGAGACCAACTTCATGAAGCCGGCCGCGAGAGTGCCCGAGGCCCACGCGGCGGATCCGATACTCAGACCCGGAGAACTACCGGCGTTGCCACCGATACCGTCCTCGTCTACTAAGAAACCAGTCGCACCGTCGTAACCGCCGTCGGTTCCGCTCTCGTCAACAATGGCGATGGTCGCGCCCGTGTTGTTTGACAGGACCAGTTTCCCGTCAGTGTTTTTTGACGCGACAACCTCATCCGTGCTGAACGACGCGTTGATATTGGCGATCATCTCATCCAACGAGGTGGATGCCGCCAGGTTGACGTGCTTCGCCTCGATATAGTCTGCATCTCCCGCAGAACCAATACCTGAGACTCGGATCGCAACGTCACCGTAAGAGAGGATACCGGTTCCGACCTCTCTCGCGACGACCGTGTTGAAGGCCGAGGCCGTGACCGTGGAAACGTCTCTGTTGATGATTTCAATCGCGTCACCGATGTCCTGAGCGGCCGTTAGAGAACCAACTTCCTGCCCGTCGATCACCACATCACCAGAGTCAACCGCTGCGACCGCGAACCGTCCGCCAATCACCGTAGGATTGGTCGACGCTGACGCAGTGTCTCCACCCAGATTCAACCCAAGTGCAGCTGTTGCAACTGATTTCAGGTCAATGGTGAAAGTCTCCGAAGCGTTGTAACCAATCTGGAAATTCCTGTTAAAACTCCCATCCAGGATAGTCTGATTGTTAAACGTGGTCGTACTAGAAATACGATCAATCTCGGCCTTGAGTGCCTGAACCTCAGTATCCAACGACGCTCGATCGGAGTCATTGTTCGTGCCGTTTACAGACTGGAGCGATAGTTCCCTGATACGTTGAAGCATGTCACTCACTTCCGACAGCGAACCCTCAGCTGTCTGAGCTAGTGAGATCGCGTCGTTAGCGTTACGTATAGCCATGTTCAAACCACGAACCTGTGACTCCATGCGCTGGGAGATAGCCAGCCCAGCCGCGTCATCGGATGCATGATTGATCCTTTTACCAGATGAGAGACGCTCCATGGCTGTCTCCATCTCCCGACGAGATTCCATCAAATGTCTCTGTGACGAAAGAGATGGAACGTTTGTATTTACTACGAGTGCCATGATGTGCCCCTCTATTTTACCTTTTGATCATTTAATTCCCGGCAACAAATGGCCGGCGTTGACAGGTAAATCGGCAAAAACATGCAGCACTTTAGTTATTTTTCGGAAAAAGTTTTCCGGTCGGCAAATGTTGAGGCAAGCCTTTGCCGGTAGCGAGGGGTCACAAATTAAATTTGCACCGAGGGCTGCCCGGTACGCGAGACTGGTGGGTTGGTTACAGAACGGCAGCGAGACGAGCCCTCCCGGGCCACGAGACCGGATCCGCCAAGTATTCAGATTAGGGTGGGTTACTTAGGGGTGTGTGAAGATGTGTAAAGATGTGTGAGGATGCAGGCAAGCAGACCGGGGGCAGACTTATAAAACTTTGGAGTTCAGGACTTGTCCTCGAAAATGACGCCCCTCAATTTGTCGATGTTGTGGACGAAACGGAGCACCTCCTCAGAGGGTAGGGTTCGAACAACCTCGCCGGATTTCTTATCGATCACGGTTATGACCGCGCGGTTCAGCACCTCATCCACACTAAAAGAGAGCGCGTTCGACGTCTTCGGCAGAGCCCGCTCCAACTCTGCGACCTTCTCACGAATACGGTCCAACGAGAAGCTATCGTTAGCTATCTTGAGGCTGCGGTCTTCGACGCTCTCTATCCGCGCGATTTGCTCGATCGGCTGGATGGTGGGCGTGTTCACGGGCTCGTGATCGACCACATCGTTACCGAGTTCTGTAGGGCCAGTTGCTTTGGATGGACGAGCAGATTCTTCCTGGCCCCTGCGCGGAACCGGGCTAGATGCGGTCTGGATGGTCAAATCATCGCCTGACATCTGCAACTCCTCCAAAAAACTATACGACAAGAGGATCGGATACAAACAGGGGATCTTTAATTTTTTTTTAAATTTTTATTTGTTTTTGTTTGTGAGCGGTAGTGATTCCAACTGATTCTTCAGGTAGTCACGTAGAGAGTTCATCTCATCGATCGCGGTCTCCATGGCCGTGAACTGGCCAAGGTATCGGTTGTATATCTGTGTCATACGTCGGTCGAGGTCGGCGAGGTCGTCCCTGTATTCGTCAACCCGATTCGATAGCGCGGTCGTCTGGGTCACGATCGTCCCATCCTGGGCCATCATGTCGTTGAGGGTGACAATAGCGTCGCCCGCGATCCCACGGTTGGCTTCCCCGAAGTTCGTCTGATTGTTCGTGTCAGCTGAAAAAATACTGACAACATCTGCGAAATTATTATTAAGGGCGGCCGTGAGACGGTCGTCATCTATCTCCAGTGTGCCTGACCGTGTGAAAGTGATCCCGATATCGTTCAGGTATGACAGGTTCGATGTAGCGGTCGACGACTGGTCTAGGAATAGGCTCTTTACCCGGTCCCTTATCACTCGAAAACTCGTGTCTCCCGAAAAAATTCCTCCTAACTCGGCCGTACTCTCGGGGTCGGTCAGGTTATCAAACGATGCCTCCATAACATTATAAGCATCGACCAGGGCGCGTATCCGTGACTCTGCGCCTGTGAGGTCGCGGGCCACGGATATTACCGAGGTGGAGGCGGTCGCACCAGCCAGCGAGAGGGTCATCCCTGTCACGACGTCGTTAATCGTGTTGGTCGACCGCTCGACAGCGACACCGTTCACTACCAGCTCCGCGTTGCTCGCGGTGGACAGGCGGCTCGTCATATTGAGTACCGTACCCGACGTCGCGTCATCGGTGACCGTAAAAGCGTTGGCTGCCCCGAGCTGTCCCTCGAATAGGATCTTGTAGGGATCAGACGAGGCACCGGTGTTAACGAGACTCGCGTCTATACCAAGATTTGCGGCATTCACCGCATCGACAATCCCCTGTGGCGTCGCGGTCGCGACGGTCACATTAGTCGTGGTACTTCCGATGGTAATACCCAGGGTGATGGTGCTTCCGCCATTGATCGAGGTAGTGGTCGCGGCGTAGCCCCTGTCCGATACCCACCGATCCTTGGTCGCTACAGAGGTAACACCGAGTTCTGTCAGCCCGGCCGTGACATCTGCCGTCCCTGACACAGAATAGGCGGTGCTGCCGGCTGACGTCAGTGCGCCACTGACATTGAGCGTGTAGTCGTTGAAATCATCAGCGTCGTTTAATCCAGAAAAGGTGGTCGACAGTGAGCTGAGTGATGACAGGACCTGTCCGTAGGCAGATATTTTTAGGTCAGCCTTGTCGACCTTCGCATTGAGGGCGGCCTCCTTCGGGGCTCGCTCGGCCGCTACCAGAGACTCCACCAGCGACTTGGAATCAATATCCGACCCCGCCCCGAGTGCACCTAAAAAATCTACAGTTGCCATCTAAATCTCTGTTAAACCTAACCCTTCGTATGTCTTATCGGCACTTATTCCAAAAGCCTTAGCACTGTCTGCGCGGTCGCGTTTGCCTGGGCAAGCATCGCCACCGACGCTTGCTGCAGTACCTGAGCACGTGCGAGTCGGGTCGACTCGGCCGCGAAATCGGCGTCCATCACCCGAGACATCGATGCCGAGGTATTCTCGGATATGTTCATCAGGTTCGATATTGTTGACTCGAGACGATTCGCCACGGCACCGAGACCACCTCGGACACCCGCGAGTGTCTCCAGCGCGGCATCCACGACCGTCATCGCGAGACTGGCTGACTCACGAGTCGAGATGTCGATCTGTGACACGTAACGGACCTCTTCTGCGCGATCAACGCCGCCACCGATAGAGGCCAACACGCCCGTGAATCCAAACTCTACAAGATCATCCCCGGAGAGTGCTATCGTACTCGACGCGTCTGCGGGCCCGGAACTGACCAGGAAATTGAACGTGTCAGCGCCCCTAGAGTATGTAGCGACAACCGGTATCTCCATCGCCACGAACTGTGCATTAAGCTCTGCCAGTACGTCCTCCATCGACTCGAACGTCAGCCCGTCCATGTTGGATGGCTCGCCAGACGCCGAAACCGGACCACCAAAGGCCTGAGTCACCGATGTACCACTGAAGGTCACTGTACGACCCCCGGTCGGTGTGAAGGTCATGGTGTAGGAGCGATCACTGCCGGCAGACGCGAACGTGAAGCCCTCGGTAAGGAACGACGTATTTGCGGCGGTCGCGAGTTGACTCATGTAATCAGAGAATGAAACCGAGCTATCAGACGAGCCCAGTGTGATAGTTTTGGTAACCAGGTCACCGGTCTCGTCATCAAGGATCTCAACCACTACGGTGTTGTCGGTTGATAAATCAACACCTTGAGAAAATGCGCCTGCCTCAACGGAGGTACGGTAGCCCGCGGGTCCGACCGGGGCCTCACCCACCTCCGCGATAGTAATCGGATCACCGGTGACGGTGAGCGATTGGTCATCGCTACCGGCCCCATCCAGTACTATCGCTGTACCCGCGTTCGCGTTAGCGACACTTGTGGCCAACTGGATGGTGTCCGTGTCGATGACAATTGCATAATACGTTGTGCCATCGGTAAGACCACCGTCTCTAGTTGTGCCGTCCGAATATACGAGGGCATCGCCTGTCGAGAGTCCGTGGTTATTTAATGTAACTCGGTTCGTGGTCGCATCAATGTCGTCGCCCATCACCCAGGTCTCAGACGACCGACCCAACTGGGTGGAGCCATCCGTTCCGGTAGAGATTCCCAAAGATGATCCAAAGAAGTTACCGAACAGGTCCATCTGCGCGCCGTTCGAACTCGCAAACGAGAGTCCCCAGGACTCGTCGTCAGAATTCTGCGTCGAGGTCGCGGTCACGGAGACTGTGCCCGCGAGCCCGATCTCCGGCGACGAGTCGATCTGTGTCTGAATCGCGGTCGCGAGATCCGCCATGTTCAGATAGTCACCCGCGGGGATGGTGAGCAACGTGGCCGTGCCACTGTCTATCGCGATGTAGAGCTCGTCACCTGTTGATGCTGTGACGTTGACCGGCGAGATACCGAACGGCTTCACATAATTTGCGTTCTGAGGATCACCGTTGGCGGTATTCGCGGTCGATCCGAGCACGATGCTACCAGCAGTTCCCGACTGATAGGCTTCGCCGGTGGTAAACCCGTTGGAGAGAGCACTCGCGTTGGCAACTGTCCCCGTGAGTGTTGCCGCGAGGCCGTTGGCAGCGACTGCTCCTGTCACACCGGCGCGATAGGCGCTGTGCTCGGCCACGACAATGGTACCGGCACCGCCGGCGACATCCAGTTGCACGAGACCAGCCGTGGTGACTGAGACCGTCACTGCCTCGTCGCCAGTGAAGTACACACTGTCGTCGAGTGCTGCCTGTAGGGCTGTAACGAACTGGTCCTCAGTGACCGAGGTCGCCGTTGCGGTGACACCCGCGGTGGTCAAATGGGTCGCGAGGTCGATGTCATAGAAACCACCGCCGTTGACGTTAATCGCCAGTCGTGTAGCAGCCTCGTTAATTGGTCCGGCGGCGATTGATAGCTTCCGCTCTCCCGCACCGTCAGATATCTGTTCACCCGCGCCGTCGCCGGTCAAAGCGACAATAGTACCCGCCAGCGCGTTGGCCTCAGTGGTCGACAACGAGATCGTATTCGCGTCGACTACAGCGACATAATAAGTCGTTCCCGATGTGAGGCCTGTGTCAGCGCTTGTCGCGTTGTAGACAACCGCGTCGCCCGTGCTGTAGCCATGGCCCGCAATAGTGATCCGGTTCGTACCGGCGTTCACGTCGGTCGCGCTGGTCCACGAGTTTGCGATGTCAATGTCCGGAGCGCTGGACGGGTCAGCGACACTGAGAGCAAGGACATCTGTCAGGAAGCTCGTGCCCCCGACCTGAATACTGTGCCCATCCGCAGACCCAAATGTCAGGCCCCAGTCGCCGTTCTCGTCGGTGGTCGCCTGCACCGTTATCGGAAACGTGCCGGTAGACGAAAATGGGCTACTGTCGATCGCTGTCTGGACAGCGGTCGCTAGCTCTTCCATCGCGTAGTAGGTACCAGCCGCGACCTCAATCACGGTCGGTGCGCCACCATTTACAGCCAGGGTGAACGTGTCGTTCGCCCCACCAGTAATGACGCGGTCAGTAATGCCGAGCGGGTTTACTGGGCCATATACACTGTTCGCTGCGGTGTTCAGGGTCTCTCCAAGTATCAGCGAACCGTCGGTCGCAGACTCTGTGGTCGAACCGTTAGTGGGAGCGGTATTAACAATCATCGCGGCGGCGACGCCATCGCCAGCTGCCCTGGAAATCTGCTCGCCGGTTCCGTCACCGGTAAGCGCTACCGCGGTGTCCGCGTTAGCGTTCGCGAGCGTTGAGGCGAGCTGGATCGTGTTCGAATCAACCGCAATCACGAAGTAGGTCCCGGCCGATAAGCCTGTGTCGGCACCAGTCGCGCTGTAGGTGACCGAGTCGCCGGTCGTGTAGCCATGATTGAGCATGGTTATCTGGTTAGTAGACGCAGTCACATCAGACGCCCCGGTCCATGTCACTGCATAGGCCGCGCTGTACTTGGAGCTCTCGGCGAAAGTGATCGCTCCCGTCCCACCAGCAACGTCAAGCTGTATCTGACCGTAGTCGTTCAAGGTTACCGTTACGAGCTCGTCGCCGCTGTCAAAGTAGGGGTTATTAGAAATCGTGGTCTGCATTGCCGCAGCGAAGTCAGCGGCGGGAACCGCGTCACCGCTCTCGTGACCGAGCGCCGAAAGCGCGGCCGCCATGTCAAGATCCTGGGCGTCACCACCATTGACACTCAACGAGAACTGTACATCTGCCGATCCACGAGCCGGCGTGGTGTTGGTGTCGATTGTCGTAACCGTGTAGCTGTTACGTCTCAGCGCACCGATCTGTTGACCGGAAGGCCCCTGCGTCTGCTGCGTCGCGGTGAACTCGACGGCTAATACAGGGCTAGTCGCGTCCCGAGGCACCGCCGGTGGGGGTGCCGCCAGGTTCACAGTCTTGGTAACGCCACTGACGTTCACGTCAAATGACCGGTCCTGATAGACCGAGGGATCACTGTTGACGCCCACGACCTCAAGTGAGGCTCGGGTTCCCTGAAGGATCGTATTCGATGCATCGTCCGATGAGATCAAGAACGAGGCAGGCGCATCAATCGTGATCGCTCCACCGACAACAGTCGAGGTGTAGCCATACGCGCCTGTGAGTTCCGCTACTTTGTCTTCGTCAAAGTCCAGCGTCGAGTTGCCGGTGGTCACAAAACTCTGGACACGAATATCGTAACCATTCTTTTGGACCATCTGGACATACTCGTTGCCGTTATCATCGACCTGGAGTGTTGCCGATATGTTGTGTTCGGGGTATCCACGGTTTATCTCAGCCGCGAGAGAGGCGGCCTGGGATCCGGCCGTTGCACCGACGGTGACGGTATCCTCAATGTCTGGTGTCGAGCTCGATGAAATCTTGAAGCTAAACGATCCGACACCGTCTACATAAACATTCGACTTGGTCACCGCGGTGGTGTTGATTTGTGCGCCACCCTCGTTCAGCTTGTCCGAGATGGTCCGGGCATCATCACCCTTGTTGATTGAAACGGTACGGGGTACCTCGTTCCCAACCTGCACGACCAATGTCTGCTGGTTGACACCGTTATCGATTGTTTTCAGGTCATGACCAACGGAGATTAGGCCGACATTCTTGACAGTGTTTTGTGTGTACGCGCCGATCCGCTCGGGCCTGACATCAGTAATGTTGACGGTAATCTCTTCGTTGTTTGACTGGCCGATCTGGAAATCTGTGGCGACAAACGAGCCGTTAAGCAGCAGGCCACCATTAAACCGGGTTGTGTTCGCGATCCGGGCTAGTTCTTCTTGGAGCTGTATGACCTCTTTGTTCAGGTTCACACGGTCAGCGTTTGAGGGAGCACCACCCGCCGACTGTATTGAAAGCTCACGAATCCGTTGGAGGATGGCGGTCGTCTCTTGTAATGCACCTTCCGCAGTCGATACCAAGGAAATCGCATCATTGGCATTCCTGACCGCCTGGTTGAGTCCCGATACTTGGGACTCCATCCGAGCCGCAATAGCCAAACCAGCTGCGTCGTCTACAGCGCTATTTATGCGTTTACCGGTTGCGAGGCGTTCCATTGCCGACGCCATCTCACCTTGCGATTGCAGTGTCGCTCTCTGAGCGTTTAATGCAGATACGTTTGTATTTACCGTAAGTGCCATGAGTTTGTGCTCCTCATTTGCCGATCACGGCCCCTGCCGCATCGGATAAAATTTTCCTCACGAGATCTAAAGCGAGATTCGTGCCAATTATCGTGTAGACGGAGAAAAGTTCCTCGAGCCCCCTAAATTCAGGCATTTCAATGGCCTTAGTCCGCATCAATCTTTCTCTTTTTCTCTTTCAAGTGCATTGCGTTCAGTGGTTGCCGGTTTTATGTCAGTAAACCGACAACTTTTGCCGCCTCATCACCGGAGGTAGTCAAAAACCGATAGCTGAGAGATCTTGGCGAACGATGACTGTGCTGCCTCAAGCGACATCATTTTCGCCTGTAGCTCGGTAATAGCCGTGGCGTAGTCAAGATCCTCCTGTCCGGACAAGGTCGCCTGAAGCTGTAGCTTCAGGTCTTCGTTGATGGAGATCTCATCCTCAATGGAATTCATCTCAGCACCAATATCCGCTAACGACATGGTCACGATATTGAGCATCTGATCGAGGTGGTCTAACTTCCCCTGTATTTGATCCTGGGTACCGTTCCTGAGGGCAATCGAAATCTCCTGGAGCGACTCGAAGAATTCAACTCGCTCAGGCAGTGCCGGCCTCGGCTCCTCAACCAACTCCACACGCATGCTTTGGTCATTTATATTTGTCCGCTCGGTCGCCTGAAACTCTACATTCCCTAGGTTACTTGTCAGTGGCTCTATCAGCAGCCGACCGGGTTGATTTTCATCTGTTCGAAAGGCGGCTGATCCCACGAAGAGCCCCGTAGCCTCGGCGGTCTCTTTTATTGCCTCAATAACAGCGGCCGGGCTGGTCGGCGTGACACCCCCCTCGTTTCCCTTAATTTGATAGGAGACCGAGCGGGTTCCAATCTGCAGCCTCACGGTATCCCCCCGCTCCATGGTGCCATCTAGTTCGGCAATCACGACGGACGAATTAACGTCCTGGACGACGGACGAAAAAAGATCATCGACCGGATCTCCTGAGTTAGAGGTTCCTACCGATATCTGTCTATCCACTCCGTCCAGGGCAGTTAGCTGCAGCGCGCCGTCTTGAACCGATGCCTTCAAATTCTCTAGGGTACCCACCCGACTCGCTTCATTCACATCATGGGCGAGCCGAGCCAAAACCTGCTCAACACTATCCCCGGGTCTTACCTCATAGGAAAAAGCACTTCCGTCGACAACGACTGTGTAAATATCCTGTGGCTCGAGTGTGCCACCAAGCGTCAGATCATAGACACCCGGAACAGGGTCAGTCGATTCACCGGATAGCACCGGCTTAAAGACATCGAGACCGTTGCGGCCGATCGATGACCTGCGGTGCGCTGTGTAATCTATGTTTGGTCGGAAATTATCGCCCTGGTAGCGGATCGTCCCGTCCTCGTCCTCCGAATAAGGCTTACTCGAGACGCGCGATCCACCGAAAAGGAAGTTC
>MDSV01241078.1_pt1 | contig 19806 bp, 10 predicted proteins | sample 810851 | NCBI WGS metagenome assembly MDSV01 (sample SAMN05326640, study PRJNA326480) | marine metagenome | isolation source: seawater | place: Atlantic Ocean: North East | collected 2012 | reverse complement strand
GTAGCCAGGTCCATCATTGCGGGTTTTCATCCCGTCGACCCGGGTTCGAATCCCGGCACGAGCACCATGCACGAAAAGGCCCACTGTGTGCTAATTTCTTCTTGGTTTTTTGTGTGTAATTAGGTTCAAAATCGGTTGTTTTCAGTAGTCATTACAACCAAAATTAATCAATCAATTCAAAACCATGTCAAGAGTTAGAATAACTGCAAATGGTATAACAATCCACTTCGCATAACCAAGATATGCTTTACCAAATCCTTTGAGAAGGTTGTCATCTCCCATGAATAAGCCTTGAAAACCTAATTATTTATCATTTAACAACAAGTTTCTTACTTTTTACTTAAAAAGCATGAGATAATTGAATTTACGCAGGTATTTATCACAACATTATTTCAAGGCCCACCAATAAAGGAAAACAATACTAATGCCCACAAAAACAGCAAACCTCCACCAGTCAATCCCAATTTTGCAGAAACTTTTCCGCCTTCACGATAAGGAGGTGGCATATTAAATCCGATTATTGGCCATGCGATAAGTGAAGCCAACAAGTTAAACAACGAGAATATAAACAAATCATCACCACCAAAAAATCGATTCAACAAAGGATAATCTACTATATTCATATCGATAGTTAGAATAACGCATATAAAGAATACCAAAGGAAAAAATGCTGGAATAATCAAACCTTTCCAAAAATTTGCATCCCTGCGAGTTTTTGGTTTAACATTATCAGTAACTTCATCATTCATGTCGTTACTTTTAGTCGACTCACTTACTTATAATTGACCCATCAATTAACCTGTTTGTGGGTTGAAAAAATACTGAGGCGATAGTTTTCGTAGTGAGCATCATAGGGATAAGCGTTAAACATTTTATCTTTTACCAATTAACATGAAGACTTGTATTTGTACATTGTTTGCTCTATTTGTCTTGCTCGCACCTCCTGTATTTGCTCAGCAACCCGCAAATCCAACGGTCGATGTTACATGCACAATTAACCAATTTATGGATGGAAGCGTAGACACTATTGACCATTCACCGTCATACAAATATGACTCTTCAGACCCTGCAGCCGGAAGGTATTCGAGTGTTGGTTGTAGCATTTCAAACGATAATAACTTCGAAGTGGAAGTTGAAATTGAACACAATTGGGATTTACTGGGTAGCATACCACAAGAATCTCCCGTCACAATTCCTGCAAATGATGAATACAATATAATTGCTAAACTTACTAGTGATCCTTATGAGAAACAAGGAACTTTTGAATTCACATATAGTGCCAAGATAATACAGTACCTTGGCATATCATGTGATGATTGTGAAACTACTGAAGATTCTGTATCTGTTGAGGTGGTCAAATGGACATCTTATCGCCCTGGCAGTTGGGATGAATTAGGTAATTATCACTCAGCATCAGTTCAACCTGATATTTTCCCGGACTATTCACAAGAAAACATAATTATCAAACCATGTGCTAATCAAGTAGAATTTGAGTATTTTTGGCCATTTCATTTAGATGGAAACGTTGAGACTATCGAAGTTACATTTGCCCAAAATCCTGCCGTATTTCAGCGAACAGAAAGTGGCGAATATGTCAAAGATGTACAAAGTAAAATTATTACAGATGACGATTTAGTTCTGAATTTGGCTCCAGGAAATCATAATATTTCGAAAACATTCATTCTTGATTACAAGCAAACTGATGACAATGTATCTTTCCAATTTTCACATTATGTTGAGCAAGTTGACGATTATGTGCGTTGGGATGTTAACAACCTTGGCGCTATTGCTGCATGTTATATCGATGCAAAACAAGTAAAACAAATGGAAGAAAATTCAAAACCATTGCCAGGATTTGAATTGCCACTTATTGTTTTAGCAACCTTTTTGGCAGTTATGATGCAGAGTAGAAAACACAAACAACTGACGATTTAATTCCATGAAATCATGTAGTTCTTGCATTACCTATCTTACAATTTCAATGCTGCGGTTTTTTTGCAAGCAGCAAACGGAGTTCTGGTCGACTGAAATTTGAAATCAACTAATCGCTGTTTGTAACTCTAATTCACCGTAATTCCCATCGCCATCGTTGAAAAATATCGAAACTTCAAGCTCTGCCGCCGTAGAAGGATCACAACTTCCAAATTGTCCATCTTCTACAATAGTCCAGTAATCTCCCGCCTGAGGATTTGTCTCATCTGAACCGGAAAACAAGTAATTTTCATCTTCAAGATGTTGCTTTACACCCATATTATCAATGCAATAAGAATCCATAAAGGGAAGTTGCCCGGCACTTAACCATGCTGACCAGTCACCTGGGTCATCAACAGTGAGGATTGCTAGATTATCATCTGCACTAGTTAATGTATCTGGATGATCGCTTAAAGAAAATTGAGGCATGGTTGTGCAGGTTGATACTCCAACACCTTGTACCCAATCAATATCTGCTTGAGGGAGAGGGAATAATTCGTAATCATTCACATCCCATGGACCAATTGGAGTATATGATCTTCCATATCCCTCCATTAGATCAAAAGTTAATTTTTGAATAGTCTTAGCGCCATCATCATCGACCACGATCACATCGATCATAGTTTGAACATAAAGTGAGCAATCATAGCCAAAATTTGAGGTCATCCTATGAACATTCATGCCAGAATCTATTGGGAAGTAAAACGCACCAGATGCTATTTCTCCATTTTGAAGAGTGACAGATGGTTGATCGCTAAAGATTCCTGAATTTTGTGAAAACGGAATATCAATTACGCCATCAGCATCATAATCAAGACCTAAAGAGGCAATTGTCCCATCTGTATCATTTGCAGTCCATTCAAGATACAATACTCTTGAAACCGAATTATCTGGTGCAATATGAATTAAATCATCATCAGAATACCAAACTTCTGCATGTATAGTGGGTGGCACATTCATGACGAGATTTGATGTTGAGCCGCCTATCTCAACTACCTCCCATCCAGTCGACATGCATGCCTGAAAATTAGTATCTGCTTCTACATAATATAGTCGTCCTAATGTGGTTGAATCACATGTCGGCAAATCTGTAGCTGCTGGAACATAATATGTTGGCCAGTCATCAAGTGACTCACCTAAAACAACATCGTCGCCTTCACTAGTTTCTACTTCTGAATTACCAATGCAACCAGAAATTAATGTGCACATTAACATCAAGCAAATAATTAAACAATTACTCTTCATGATGGACCATAATTAAGAAGGTGTTTGAATATTTCCTATTCGCAACTGAGCGTTGCGATTCATCTATTACTGCAAATGCACAAAATTGAATTAATAATTCCGACATGTTTATTTATTAACTTGCTTTGGTGGTTTTATGACTTGTGAATGTTGTAACTGCAACCCATGCGGAGCTAGCTGCTCTTGCGATGGATGCTGCTGATAAATAGAACTGGAACTCCAATGCAGTGGTTTAACTAATATGTAATGCATATTTAGAAATAAGAAGTTAGTTAATTTTTATTTACCACTCCGAGCAATTAAATGATATCAAGCGGCGTTACTGATTAGTGACAACGAATCGGGATAAATCAACAATTCTAAACTAAGACTTATGTCTATGAAGCATTACCCGAGACTATGGCATCGCTTCATGATGGTATTGAAATCATCATCACCAGCATGCGTGATGCCTTTCTTGCTGTGACAGTATTTGTTGCGGCAATGGTATTTCTATTTAGTTGGCTACAGTATGCCACGAGTGGACGTTTTGTCGAATACATTCGCCAAAGAAAAAAGTTGCAACCCGTAATTGGAGCATTGATGGGGCTAACTCCAGGATGTGGTGGTGCAATTGTCATGATGCCAATGTATGCGCGCGGCTACGTCACTTATGGTACTGTAATAGCAACCTTGATTGCTACATTAGGCGATGCTGCATTCGTCTTGATCGGTGCGGCTATAACAGATTCAAAATTTGTTGCTCCACTAATCGCCGTACATTTGATCTCATTCACCGTTGGAGTGACTTGGGGATATTTGGTTGATATGACCGGAACTACGCCCAATAACCCTCTCGGTCGTTTTGGACCAACTATTGGCGATGAACAGCCTAAACCACCAGAAGAAATTAATTCTCCATTGGAAGATTTAGCGCGTGAAGTTCCTGAAGGACTTGGCTATAACATCTTACATACTGGCTATATCCTATGGTGGGCAGTCACTTCTATTGGACTTGTATTTGCAATTCTTCTCTTATTTTGGTCTGGCCAAGATGCCGAATTTAGCCTAGAGCTAGACTATAATCCATTTACCATGGATGGATTCATTACATGGATTGGAATCCTTGGAACTACCCTCTCAATTATTCTTTATGTAGCGCAAAAGAATTGGTTTGCCGATGATACTGAGGCAACAATTGGCGATAAATTGCATTCTTTACGAGAAACTATGATTCATTCAGCAAGTGAAACCGCATTTGTTACTGTTTGGGTAATGATTGCATATTTGGCATTCGAATTCATGATGCTATTTAGCGGATTATCTGAACAAGATTTAGCTAAATACGGTGACGGTATTATCGCAGTCATGGTCGCTGCATTTATTGGGTTTATTCCCGGATGTGGACCTCAAATAATCGCCATAACCGCCTACACCAAGGACATGATCTCATTTCCAGCATTAACCGCTAACGCAATAAGCCAAGATGGTGATGCATTATTTCCTTTGCTTGTTCGCCATAAAGCCGCTAGTCTATGGGCCACAATACACACCACTATTCCGGCAATCATTGCTGGAGTCATACTACTTTTGGCCGGAATTAATCCTTAGTTTAAATGGCAAAATGTCGCATTTTTTGTGTCATTTTGAAATAAAATAAAATCACTGAATAGTATTATTACATAACTACCACAGCACAAACCATGTCAAACAATGATTACAATAGTAAAATATTGACCGCAATCCTGTCATTATTATTTGTAACCGCCGTACCGATAAGTAATGTTAATGCATCTGCACCAGCTGAAGCATCAGAAATTCATTATGGCGTCGAATATAATTGGAGTAGTGTGGATTCAGACCTTGAAGAATTCACTGGACTTGATCTTCCAGAGGTCTTTGCTGAAATAATGGGTGCTGCTGATGATTCGAATTTTGATTTGATAATTGGCGAGATACTATCTGGTTCATCAAATATCTATGTCCAATATAGCGAAGATATTTCCCCACAGACAATCAAAGATTACGACCAAAATGATGTTTCTGTATGGAGCAGAACAACCGATGTGACAATTAGACACGGTGGAGTGGCCGATGGTATCTTTATTGCCGACTGGGCCGAGCAAGTATTTGGTGAAGACCCTTCAAGCATAGCTTTAGATTTGGCAGGTAGTATGGAAAATATGGTCCTTGTCGACATGCTATATACCGAGTATTTCAATGATGACGGCGACTTAGTTGGAGCGGATATGCTTTTCAATTTAGAAACCTCAACTGCACTTGGAGTAGCATTTGATGTAAGCCTAGAAGGTAATGGCGAGACCTTACCTGTGGATCTTGATTTGGGTCTTTCACTTGGTTACTCAATTACTAATTCACAGTCAGAGTGGCGCTTAGAAAGTCCATCCAGCATGTATACTACGGTTGCCGGATTAGATGATGATGAGTATTTCTCATGGGATTTATTTGAAGATGGCGAAGGTGGATCATTACAAGGTGACTATGATGGCATGGTCGCTTACAGTATGAGTATGTCTGGCATTCCTACTGAAGACCTTGGACTGGATGTTGGAGAATTGGACCTTGAAATATCAGATCAAATCTCGAAAACTGGTCAATCATATGACATGGCAATTGAAGGAGAATTAACATTCCAACATTTTGATTCACATGTAGTTGATCTTGGTGATGGTAATGGCATGACATCCAGTGTCGATGTTTGTGAAAACTGCCCACCTGCAAATCCGGTTATGTTCTTGATGATGGAAGAAGTTTTGGCTGGCACAAGTGAAGATTTTGCCAAGCAAGTATCAGATCAGTTCGCCGATCAATTTAGCGACCGGATAGCAGATGAAATAGAGAACTTATTTGGTTTTGAGATTTATGACGATTATGAAACCGATTATCTTAATGACTATGATTTAGACATAACAAGCCCACATGATTTTTTGCAAGATTTCGTCGATAAGAATTCTGTCAATTATGACCGTGAACCTTTTGATATAATGGCTAAATTTAATCTGCAATTTGATGGCCAATCCCTCACTGGTGGCTTCCCCTCTCAATCAGAAAATGAGCATGCCCCCTGCGACTTAGGTGGAGTATCGCTCGACCTGTTTGAACTAGCGACATATGCATTTATCAATGAGAACGGCCCTAAACATTATTGCTACGTTGGTACTGAAAATGAGGACTATTACTCACTTTATGACCGCTTAGATGATGAATGGAATGAGGCTCAAAACAATCCATTATGGTGGTCGGATGGCCCTAGTTTCCAGTGTAAAGATGGAACTGAAATTTCTCTATATCTAAAAAACAACAATCATTTTAATTGCCAAGATCGGTCTGATGAAATACCTGAGCAGTACTATGAAATAGAGATGTATAATTTATATCACCACGAGGTACAATTGATTGCAAATATTGGCAATTCAAATCCATATTATGAGCATGGAGTACACTGTGACGGAAGAGGTCTTTTTCCTATAGAGATCAATAATGGTCATCAAAACTGTGATGATGGTAGTGATGAGCCTATAGACAATAATAATGACGGAATTATTGATAATTTGTTTATGTGTGAAAATGGCGATTTTATCACTGTTGATAAAGCACAGGATGGCACTTTTGATTGCGCTGATGAAAGTGATGAAGGATATTATGGGAATGTATCAATAGATTATCAAATATTAATGGACATTACTGATGAAAATGGCAACATTTTGCAAGAACATGATTCTTGCTATACTCATGACGAAGATTCACAACCAAACTGTTACAATTATTCACAACATTCGTATTTGCAACACAGACATCACATAACTAATCATGATCTAGATTCTTATGAGGAACAAGATGGTGAGTGTTATGATATGCAAGGTACAATTACCCACCATGATAATCAAGAAGATTGTGAAGATGATGGACATTTTTGGAATGAACATGGTGGGCATGACGATCACGGGCATGGCGATGATGATCATGACGATCACGGGCATGGCGATGATGATCATGATGATTATCAAAATCTGCCCGACTACATATGCATCGATGTGACAATAATCTCTGAAGCAAACACCGTTTTCGAGGATAGCATGTGTAAATATATCGGTATTAACTTCAATCACTTGTATCTTTATGAGTGGCAATACAACGACACAAAAGCAGAGATCTCAACATTTGCTGAAACTACTGGATTAGGCAATGACTATCCATATCAAATTAATGTCTGGTTAAATGATTCTAACAATCAAAATGTTTGGAATGAATTATACTCATTAGATAATGACAATAATTATGATAATTACTTTTATGGATATCCAGGAGTCTTTGATTTTGGTACTTATTGCCTTGAAGGTGAAATCGTTGGTAGCAGTGGAGCCATTGTTAACCAGCAAAGTTCGTGTATTACCACCAGTTATGATAATTATTTCGACGATGATGAAGATGATGATGATTTCGAACCAAGTGATAAATTGGACTCAATTATAGATGCACTTCAAGATAGTGGTCTTGAGAGTGTACTAAATGCCTTTGCTGACAACCTAGAACAACGATTAGATGACCTTGAGACAATTGATGAATTACCTTACAGCGACCTTGAATTTTCGCCGTTATGGAGTGACCATTATGCAACAGTAGTTGGTGTTGGAGTATTTGTTGAAGACGAAAATGGCACTTATGTATTAACTGGACCTGCAATTCAAGGATATGATGTTGATGCCCCTCACACTATTGCTGTTAATTATCTGACAGGCAATGATGCCAAAAATGCTGCAACTTCGATGAAATCTGCAACACAACTTGATCAAATTGTCGATCTCGCCAATCATGATGTTAGTGTAATGATTCAGGAGTTACAAGAATCAGGAATCGATACCAGTGACTTAGAAATCAATCTTCCTGATATTAGTCTTGATGATATTGCAGATATTATCAGTTCATCAAATGATAATGATAATTCAAATGGTAATTCTAACAACGACAACTCCGGAGCAGACGATAACACCGGTTCTAATGATGATGCCAATAACGATAATTTAGATGATAGTGATGCAAATAATAATGATAATGTCAATGATGATTCAAATGACGCCGCAACTGATGAAGAGCCGAGTGAGGCCGAAGAAAAAGCTGATGATGATGGCCTTTTACCATTCATTTCGCCGCTATCATTACTAGCAGTAATCTCAATCGCTGGCTTAGTATTTGGCAGTAGAACCAGAGATTAAGGTTGTGCAATTCATGCCTTTGAGGCCTAGAGCAACTATTCTTGGTCAATTTATGCGAATTAGTTTTGTGCTGTTTTTGGTCATTCACGTTTTAATTTCTGCTTGGTTAGTAGTTCAATTCGACGGAGAATACACTGAAGGCAGTCCTGCACCGACTGAAGTTTCTGCTTTTGTGGCAGTAGACAAAGATGAAACATTAATTGATGTGAAAATGGAAAAGGCTACATCATTCATATTATACATGATGTTTAGAGATTATGAGGAGCCAGAACAGCAGATGTCCGAGGAAGACAATCAACAAGAGGATGATGCCAAAAATGATGACCAAGATAATAGCAACTCTAACGATGAACCAATAGAATGGTTAAAGATAGGTCGAAATACTACATTCTTGTGCTTATCATTAGTTGTCTTATTAGAACTATTAGTTATGACTAATATTAGATTCATGACAGTAATTAGAATTATTACTTGGCTTGCATTAATAGCCAGTTTTGCCATAGTAATGCCTGCTACTTACGTCATAGATTTAGCCGGTGAAGATGAGCAGGAAAAAGATAATTCAAGCGATGAGGAGGATTTTGATACATCCTTGGCTAGCGAAACATTTGTTGAATCTACCGAATCAGGCGCTATTGCACATGAGAAAAGTGAAGTTAATAGGCAATTTATTACCTATGGCATGAGATTTAACATGGAATTCAGCGGTTATGACTTAGGTTTAGTCGATCCAGAAGATTATGCAGAAGTGAGAAGCGAGGTGCCCGATGAGAATTCCTCATTTGCCGACTCATTTATAAAATTTGAATCAACACTTGATGTCAAGTATGGCAAGAACCTCCCCACAATTCTACTTATTCCTATATCATGGTTCTTTTTCCCAGCATTGTCAATTAACAACAGAAACAGAAATGACAAGCGATATCAAATCAAACCATTAACCGATAATGACCTCGAACAAATGTGGCTGATTAATGAACAAGGATTACCTGGTACTGGTAAAGTTTCCATTGATGAATTATCAAAACTATTGCAATTATCTGAGCTTTCTATCGGCGCATATGAAGATGATTTATTGGTTGGGTTTGTCATATGCTTACTACCAAATTCAGAATATAGCAGCCTCAATTATGCTTGGTTTAACCAACGCTATGAGGATTTTATTTACGTTGATAGAATTGCAGTACAACAAGAAAATCGTGATAATGGAATTGGTTCCTTATTGTATCAAAAAGTATTCACATATAGTCAACAACATAAAATTCCTACTACTGCAGAAGTCAGTCTAAAACCACCAAATCCTGGCTCTGATAGATTTCATTTACGCCATGATTTTACCGTAGTCGGTGAATTAGCCAGCGAAGAAAAAACTGTCACTATGTATCTTAGAGATTAAGTCAAGGTAATAAATTACCAACCAAATAGACAAAATTGTTTGAAGGAATGAATATAGCAAAGAAAATATGCGATTATTTCTTTAATGATGGGCTAGGAGAAGATAACATGACAGAAGCAGATGAATCTAGTTCATTCTTCAAAAAATGGGCTATGCGCCAATATTGGAGAATGCAGCAATCTCAGGCTGTAGTCAGTTTAATTCTATGGGGTACTACGATAACATTACTTGTTTGGCCTTACTTAAGATGGCGATTTGAACCGGGATGTGGCGATTCAACATTCTGTTTTAGCGATGAAATTGTTGGCATACCGGTAACTTATTTTGGTCTTGCTGGAATCTTCTTTAGCGTAATGCTTGGAGTGTTATTAATTGGTTTCCTCTATGACCAAGTATTCTCTCTGTGGAATGAGTGGCGTACTGTTGATATGGAAAGAAATCCCTATGTCACATATGCTTTAACTCCAGTTTGGGTAATGCTGATGGCAATTCAGGCTGAAACATTGAAGCGTCAATCCAGTGGCGATGAAAAAATGCTTGCTCAAGCAGAGTGGTATCTAGAGTGGTGCAAGAAGTATGCTGATGGTGAAATGTTTGCTAGAGCTGTCCAACAGTGGGACCAAGAGTTAGGTGAAACCCCTACCTTCTGGTTCACCGATGATGCGGCCATGAAAAAGGCAAGATCGGTTAATTTTACTGACAATGAAATGTAATTTCATCTCAACAAATACAGCATTGGTGAATAAGATTTTAACATTATTCAAGGATGTGTCGGTTTGAGTTTTAGAGGAAAAATAGTAGCGGCATTGATTCGGCCAAATAAGCTCATTTACCGAATTTTTAGACCTTCAGCAAGATTTGTTCGATTTTATGTTCATCCACAAGCATGGCTCGGTGGCAAAATCTGTAGCCCATTTGGGATATCTATTAAGCGAACAAAGTTGGCAGGAGTTCCTACTGTTACATTCCAGCCAAAGAAAAATTTGCGAGAAAACACACTAATTGTTTATTTTCACGGCGGTGGGTACTGTTTCGGTTCGTCACTAACAACCCACCGATTGGGCCTGGCACATCTCGCAAAAATCACTGGCATTACTACTCATTCTGTTGATTATCGTTTAGCACCAGAACATCCTTACCCTGCTGCACTTAATGATGCAGAAAATACTTGGAAGGAGATTGTCAAGAACAACCCAGAAAGAAAAATCATCTTGTCTGGAGATTCTGCTGGTGGCGGTCTTTGTCTTGCCTTAATGCTCAAATTACGTGACAATGGTGACAAAATGCCAGATGCTGCCGTACTATTTTCGCCATGGTCTGACCTTACCTGTCAAAGTGAAACATATCATACAAAAGCCAAAGCGGATCCAATGTTTTCCCCAAAAATGCCAATTGAATGCTCAAAATATTATGCTCCAAATCCAATTGATAAGACTGAACCTTATGTCTCACCTGCCTTTGGAGACTTATCCAATCTTCCTAGAACCCTTATTATTGCGGGAGGAAATGAAATATTGTTAGGAGATAGTCTTCAAATAAAGCAGAATGCAGAATCTGTAGGCGCTAAATTTGAATTGGACATTTGGCCAGAAATGTTCCATGATTGGTGGCTATTTGGCACATTTATTCCAGAGACAAGACAATGTTTGAACAAAGTATCAAAATGGATTTAACTTCCAAATACTCACCTAAGCACTAACTAAGGCTTACGCACTTTGTTAAGCGCTTTGAATGATGAGAACGATTCTAATCAATCTTTTCTAGCAACCATAAATCCAATGGTAAGAGCAACCATTGTCCCAACAATACCAATTGCTGGAACACTTTCATCATCTTCCTCTTCTTTATCAGTTGCATCGGTGTCTTCTGCATTACCAGTATTATCATTGGCAGAACTTGATTTCAAATCATCACAAGGAATCCAGTGACCATCTGTGCCCGGCTCTACATTGCCAATTCCGCCACCTTCTGAAATGTATAATACTCCCGAGTTAGCCGGCCATTCAACAACATAATTACCAGGGTAAGCTGCTAAACTAGCATCCCACACAGGTTCTCCGTTTGCTGCCCATGTATCCTTACATGGACATTGTTTCAATGCCCAAACATCCAAATCGATTACTGGTGAATTAGTTGTTTGATTATTATATCCTTGTATAACTACTTCATAGTAAATTCCAGACTGTGCTGGATATTCATAAATTTCACCGGAAGTGACTGCTACTGTTGGGTCCCAGACACCAGAATACATGCCACTAAAACCAGCGCATGGTCCAATGTCGGATGGATTCTTATCACATGGAATCCAATGACCATCAATTCCAGGTTCACCTGCTCCATTAGTTAATCCGCCACCTTCAGAAATGTACAGCATTCCAGAATTTGCTGGCCATTCGACAACATAGTTTCCAACATAGCCATTGTTATTTGGATCCCATACTGGCTGACCATTAATTACCCATGTGTCCTTACAAGGACAGTTGATTATGCCCCATGCATCTAGATCGATTCCTGGTGCGCCAACTTGTGTTGGTTGCATAAAGGCGATTAGAACTTCATAGAACATTCCAGACTGTGCTGGATATTCGTAGATTTGACCATAGTTTACCAGTGTTGAGGAATTCCACACACCTAATACATCCAAACCTGCACATGGTGAGTCTGCTTGAGGAGGCTTTTCCTTACAAGGCATCCAATGTGAATCAATTCCTGGTTCACCTGCTTGACTGGTTAAACCACCGCCTTCAGAGATGTACAGGTCTTGTGAACCCGCAGGCCATTCAACAACATAGTTACCAGGGTATCCATTGTTGTTAGCATCCCAAACAGGTTGTCCATTAGCGTGCCAAGTTTCCTTACATGGACAAGCAATAGGCGCCCATGCATCCAAGTCTAAACCTGGAGCGCCAACATTAGTTGGAGCAGTAAATGGAATCACAATTTCATAATACATACCTAATCCAGCTGGATATTCGTACACTTGGCCGAACTCAACTTGGGTATTTGGATCCCATACGCCAATAACATCAAGACCAGCGCAAGGTCCACCTTCTGCAGGCTTTTCCTTACATGGCATCCAATGAGGATCAGTTCCTGGTTCAACATTAAATGCTAAGCCTCCGCCTTCAGTAATCCACAAATCCATTGAACCAGCAGGCCATTCAACAACGTAGTTTCCAGGATAGTCTGGCATTGTATCATCCCAAACTGGTTGACCGTTTGCCATCCAAGTATCTTTACATGGACAAGCAATAGGCGCCCATGCGTCTAAATCAACACCAGGTGCACCAACATTAGTCGGTGCTGGGAATTGTATGACTATTTGGTAGTAGATTCCATCTCCAGCAGGATACTCGTATACTTGTTCGTATTCAACTAATATTGATGGATCCCAAGGACCCTTGAATTCAATACCTAATGCGTCAAATCCTGTACAAGGGTCCGATTGTGATTCAGACATACACTTATTCCAAACCTGAGGTGAAGAGTTTCCTGGCGCATCCCCTAATTGCGTACTATCGGTAGCAATCCAGATTTCACCTGTATTTGGTGGGTATTCCACAACCATACCTGTGTCGTAAAGGACTGAAGCATCCCATACTGGCATCCCAGCATCTTCCCAGATTTCTTTACAAGTACAGTCTCTTGACCAGAATTCGTAGGCTTGTGCCTCATCTGGTGCAGTAGTAACCATTCCGTTAGGATCTACATTATGAGCAAAATAATACAATCCACTATTTGCTGGATATTCGTAAACCTCTCCAACTACAACAATCGAATTAGGTGACCAAACTTCATCTCCAACACTGCCAGCGAATTCTGAACATGGACCAGTTGACATATCATCTGTCTTACATTCAACCCAATGTGGATCAACACCTGGTTCACCGGTTGTTATCGGATTAGGGCCAAAGCCACCCAATTCATTATTGTACCAAAGAATTTGAGAACCTGCTGGCCACTCCACCATTGGATTACCAGTATACATGTTATTTGGAGACCACTCGACACCTGGGGATGCAGCCCATATTTCTTCACAGGTACATGGCTCACTCCAATACTTGTAGGCATTGATATCTTCAGGAGAAATTGGAATTGTTAGATTGTCAAAATTTGGTTGCCACATTTGATAGAATACTCCAGAGTTTGCAGGATATTCAAAGACATCATTAGTACTTACATTGACGAAGTAGTCCCATGTTGGACCAACCTGTCCATTAAATGAATCACAAGGGTCACCGGAATGTCCTTGAGTGCATTGATGCCAATCATTGCCATCTGCCCAAGGCTCATCCGGAGCCACACCTGCTATTGCAGCAGGCATAATTGCCATCCATACTTGCCCAGTGCCAACCGGATATTCTACAACATTACCAGGCAAATACTGAACATTGACATCATAAGCTGGCATGCCACTATCAATCCAAATATCTTCACATTTACATGGATTCTTTGACCATACATCTAAGTCAACGCCGGGTGCACCCACAATTTGATCTACATAGCCTTGAATAACAACAACATGATATTCACCACTACTTGCAGGATACTCATATACATCACCGGTTGAAACTTCTACTGTTGCGTCCCAAACCTGTCCAGGTGTAACATCAATATCACAAGGACCTCCCGTTTGCGGTGGATTGCCACCATTATTGGTGGAATCGTCGCATGTAGCATACATCAAATCAGCATTACCGCCGTAGTAAAATACATGAGGCGTATCCATTGAATCAAGTTCATTTTCTATATGGATTGCACCAGAATGATCCAGAACTGTATCAATTGATGCGCCACTTGAATCAAATTGAGCATATCGAATCTCATCTATGCCATCAACATGCCAAGTCATGTGTGGACTTTCTGTACTATCCATTGCCATTGCTAAGCCGTGCCATCCTGTGAAAATTGTACTATATGTCCATTGACCGCTAGCATCTTTAGACGCATATTTTATCTCTTCATTCACAAAATCAGTATACATCACTTTAGGTCCTGTTGATGTTAATTCAATATCTGTATCCATTCCGACATAACTCCCTTGTGGAGTTGTATCTACAACCTCTACATCGAACATAACCAGTGCAGGATTTGCAGGATCTTGAATTCCTGTTGCAACTTTAAGATCATAACTCATATCATTAAAAGAAATAATTGCTGCTGGAATTTGATTATCAACCGTAATGTCGATTCCATTAATTGCAGTGCCTACATTACCCATCATAGATAGATTCCAAAACGTATTAACTGGTTGATTGTTTTGACCGATTGATTGGAAACCATACCATAGGTGTCCACGTTTGGAATAGGCAAAATGAAGATCACCGTTCAAATCCATATCAATAGCCAAGTCCCAATCGTTACCGTTGCGCGTATCAATTACCTCAATTGACCATGGGCCATTGTTAAAACTAGTTGCCAATCTCAACTCAGAGTTATTATAATCGGCCATATTATCTGCAGTATACAAAATACGCTTTACGTACATGTCAGTAACAATATCATTAGTATTGCCCATAACCATGTTTGGTGCTGAATCTACAACTTGCACGCTATATTGTGCACCTCCATTGCTGATTTCAGCATATTTCAAAGCATCATTAGTAAGGTCGTAATAAGAAACGTGAACTACATCATTAGAATCAACATCCACTGAAGGACTGAGTCCGACAAGATCTAAAGTATCAATTGCAGTTATCGCCCATTCGGCACAACCGGCCTCAGTTAACTGTCGACTAGAAGTTAATTCTGCTAATTCAACAGCACTAAAATCGGGTGTATCCACGGTTTCTTTAGAGACCCCGTATAAAGTCATAGAACTGACCATTATCATAATTATTGTTAAACTTAAAAACTTGCGCATGTCGGTTCCACTTCATATTTGGATTTATATATGCCGCCAACAAAAATCTTCAAACTTGATTATTCTAATTGCCAAAAAATCTTAGTTTGCAAAATCAGTTCGGCACAAAATATAAAATTGACTTATCATAGAAATTTTTGATTAAGATGACAAAGGCACCTTTGAGACCTCGCCGAAGAAGTCGAAACATGACCTCTACAATTGAAAGACCTGGGACACTGTTTAATCAAGACATCCCACAACCCGTGGTAAATGCGTTGAAAGAAAAATCTAAGCAAGAAAATTATCAGCCACCCAAGGAGAATATCGAACTGCAAAAATTTGCTCAACTTATTCTTTATGCAATCTCACTAACTGCAATTTGGGGAGGCATATTATCGATTGCTTTTTTCAGCGAATCTACCTCTAATGAGAACTTTTTGGTACTCGGATTTGGTGGAATTATCTCTGCATCAATGGCAATTGCCCTAGTTGAATGGCAAAGAAGACGAGGTGGAAATGAAGTACACAGCATCCACGGATATATCATCGGAATTGGTTTCTTTTTCTCCGCTGTAGGAGTTTTATACACAATGCGATTACTGATAAGTATTGCAGCAGAATCTGGCCAATCTTTCCTCATCGATGAGACTAGACCTTGGCAAGGGAATGATTGGCAACCGGCTGCTGAAGCAATATATGTTCAATTATTAGCGTGTATATTATTGGCCTTAGGACAATATTGGTATCTAAGGAAACTAAAGGGTGAAATCACCTTTGGATTAGCCGTCAACACCTTAACTCCACTTGCAGTGGTAATGATTGGTTTTGGACCATGGCTTGAATGGTCAAATCAAGTTGTATCATATGAACTTGGAATCTCTATCATCTCATTATCGGCATTATCGATGTGGTTAGCACTTCGAACAAATAATGGCATTATTTTCTCCATTGTCGCAGTATTTAGCGGATTGGTACCGATCCTGTATGAATTTGCTCATACTCCAGAAGGGATTGTTGGGGGTGAAGGAGGTGCACTATCATTGATGGCTTTCATTATTTTGATTCAAGGAGCACTAGCTGCCGATGATAGATTAAGACAAGACTTGATGCAATGGACTTCAATTTTCTTGGTTGGCGTGGTAATTTATGCTATTTGGTTAGTTGGTCATGAGGATTTAAATTTAGTTCTTGGACCACTAAGAGCCAAAAATTTAGGTCCATTTGAGGATATCTTAAATCTTCAAGTAGTATTGTGGATTACCGTATTAATTGCATATTTCCCTGCTACCTTGAAACGAAGAATACCTTACATGCCCATTGGCCTTGCAGGCTCAATGTTCTTATTTACTCCAGAATCAAGTATCATTCCGTGGTTCATATCAATACTTATGCTCCCTTATTTGGTCATCATTTCGAAAGTGACACGGAGATGGGTTGCTGATTGGACAATAATAGTCATCAGTGGAGCATTCTTGATTCAAAGTTATTTTAATCCAATCGCTTCAGAATACGACTTTTTCGAAGAGTTGGTATTGCTGTCTATATTGATAATGGTTGAATATTCTAGAAGAAAAGACCGGCTATCTGATTTTTCAATTAACTCTGCGATAATCGGTTTGTTTTTATCCAAAGCAGTATTATTTGGCACCAGTTGGTTAATTCCTTGGGCGATAGTAATTTACATTATGATCGTCGCCTACCTGTTGCAAAAAGATGCCGTTGAATCGGGCAATGAAGGGAAGTTTGTCACAGCAAGTTTAGGCATAACTTTAGCCATGATGTTAACAGTTATTTTATCGGTTTTTAACCGATTAGAAATACCAATGCTTGATGCTTATGAAAATATTTTGGATGGGTTTAATGTAAGTTTAGCTATAGTTGCGTTAACCATTTATTTGATGATGTTTAAATTTAGAGATTCGGAATTAGACCTTGGTTATCTGTTTAAATTAACACAAGTAAAAGGCCAATCGATGGTTCCAGTTTATGACCAAGAAACCCAAGAATGGGTAAGTCCGTTCAAAGAAATTCCGGATGAAATTAATGGTTATGGCCCACTGGCGAGATCTAGCCTGTTAGGACCATTAGCATTGATTATGATAGCAGCTTCGTTTATTGAAATTGAAAGTTTGTTGACCAAAGTACATTGGATTGGAATATTAATCATTCCAATTGCCATTTTGGTTAGAGAGGTTTTGATGGAAGAAAAAAACACCTCAATATCAAGAGCAATTGCCATTTGGGCTACAGTAATAATTGCTATGCCAATCTCGATTAGATTCTACACTAGCAGTTTTGACACTGATAAATTACTGATTAACTCTCTATTTTTTGATGCAATCTTACTCTCTGGACCAATTATTGTTTCTGCATTTTTGTCACGCAAAGGAATGGAGAAATCAGAATTAAACGAAACTGCTGATGATTTTACATTTGCTGGACTTTTAGCCCTAGGTTTACTCGACATCAGTGGTGGAATTCTATTTCTTTCAATGTATTTACTAGTTATTTATCGAGCCGTTATTCACAAGAGAGTATTCATATTGTGCGCTGCTCCAGTCGCAATATTCCTGTTCTCTGATAGATTTCTGGCTAGCACATCGCACATTGCGCCATTATTAGATTTCACAATACTTAACATCGTCATGGACGACAACACCGCTACTGGAATTATCACCTTCTCATCATTAGTACTATCATTAAGTATGCTAGCAATAGTCACGTTATCAGTCTTTGATGAAAAGAAGATAAAACTAGATGATGACATTAGTTTACCGTTCATTGTTCCATTTATATGGCTAACAATAGGGTTACTAGGTTTGCTACCTAATGTAGCATGGCTGCCTGCTGCAATGATCTTACTTGTTTCAATATTCTCATGGATATCTGGCAGGATTGAAAATACTCCAGTGCTCATTTTATCGATGTTTGCTGCATTATCACTAGGTTTCCATAGCACTGCATCAGATGGTGGAATTACCGAAGTTGAAATTGTTAACATTGTAAGTTTATCAGCATATTATGGCGCATTTTATACACTTGCTATACAATTAATGGCTAGATCTGGAATATTATATCGCTATGTTAACGAACAAGCGCAACAAAACAAGCTAGATAATCTTGCAATACAACCTGAAACTGAACACTTGGACAACGATCTGTTAATACTTACTTTCACTGATAAAGGAAAGCAAAGATTCCTTGAATTTACCACCACAGTCATCATTGTTGGATTCTTATCTTCATTCAGCGCAGCTTATGGAATCGGTCCAATTGTAGGGGCTTTGTATCTTACATACAATGTGATGACTAAGAAGCAAAAGAATCTCTTCGTATTTTTACCGATTATTCACATTTTAGCATTCATAAATCTGTCTATACAAAACGACACAATAATTACTGAAACTGCATTCTATCAATTAGCAGGATTAATCTTAATTTCTGAAGGATTATTACTGACCTTATTTTCCAGCAAGGCTAGTTATGGTTGGGAAATGTTTGAATGGGATGATGAAGAAGAATTTTATTCATGGTTAGATCATGTGGGTATAGTTGCAATGGGTTATGTCGTTGCAGGGTTCATCTTTGCCATGCAAAAAGTTGACGCAGATGAATTGATTTTTGCCCTGATGGCAATTTACCTCAGTGGTATTGGATTGCAAGGTTTCAGAGAAGAAACTGAAGCCCCATGGAGACGTGGTTTTGGTGCATTTGGCACGATAATCTCGTTATTTGCGCTTTCTATGACGATTGACACGGACATCTTCCGTTACATGACTTGGATGTTCATTGGCATAGTTGCATTTGGGTTTGGAATATTGTATATGAATCGATTAGGTGAGATAAGTAATTTGTACGATGCTGAAAATCCAAACGGGGAGACTTCTACAGGTGCTGAACCGCTTTGAAGTAGGCATGTGACACTCCACCTAAACATGCTAATAGCATTTAGCAGTGCTAAGAATACGACTGTGACACTGTGCCAACAATTCAATTGTCACGAGTAGAAAATCACTTCTTTTTCTTAGCCAGTTCCTTAGCCTGCTTAGCCCACTCATCTCGCTTGACACGACCTGGGAAGAACTCGATTGCCTTGTTGACTTCTTCTTCAATCTTAGGCGTCATGTTACCAACTT
>MDSV01128321.1_pt1 | contig 19806 bp, 18 predicted proteins | sample 810851 | NCBI WGS metagenome assembly MDSV01 (sample SAMN05326640, study PRJNA326480) | marine metagenome | isolation source: seawater | place: Atlantic Ocean: North East | collected 2012 | reverse complement strand
TCCTGTTAACGGCATCTAAGCCGAAGTCAGGCAGAAATTCCACTTATCCTAGCTGTGCAGATTTCCCGAGCCACCTCTAACCAACCGGGAGAATGCGTCATGACCCGGCATGGCATAGCCACAAATCCTGCCCGGGATACCCCGCCCGAGGCAATGCAACCGTGCGCTTCCATCACCATGACCGAGGCCGACCAGGTCGTCCACCGGCATATGTTTCCCCCACACCGCAGCTCAAAAACACGCCGAAACTGTCTGGCCGCAACAGGTACGGCGCGAAAAATGCCCATCCACGTCAGTTCAGGGACGGGCTCAAAGTCGAAATCCCCATAGTCCAGCCTTCGCCGCCCGCGGGTTCCTTCCTCGGCGACTTTCGTACGCCTGACGGCATCCGAAACTCTTCACGAAAGGGGACAGACTGGTTTTGTGTCAGCGAACGAGAAAGCAGACATGTTCGTTGCGGAAGAGCTGCTGCATAGTCAATAGGCGGCATGCTCGCTGCCGGTGTATCTGAAAGTTTGTCAAAGGAAGTGCCGTTCCATGTCGGAGCGTGCATCACTAAGCCCAGTCCGTTGCTGGTTGTTTTGCGACTATCTCACCGCTTCTAACGACAGCTTAGTGTCGGAAACTTCGGAAAACCCTGGGCCGCAACTTCGGAAAGCAAATGCCGCCGGATTTGTGCTCCTCAACCTGGCGAACACACCCCGGTACGGTCAGCCGTCAGGTCAAATTCAGATACAGCCCGCTTGGCTCTATCGTCTCGATGCCGGCATACGGGCTTGCGTGCACCGTCAGCAGCCAGAGGCTTGTTGTGGCTGCAAGCACATAGAGGAATATCGCTATACTCCCCGCGCGTGTTCTGTCTGCGTGCGTCACGGCGATCGTAAGCGATGTCAAGATCGTCAGCGTCAGCAGCATGTACCATTTATATTGATTGACGGTCGTGCTGGCGATGGCGAGGCGCACATCGCGCGTTTCCTGCAGGTCATTGAAAATGGCAACGGTCTGATTGATGATCGGCGCGGGCGCGTCGCCCTCGGCGATATCCATGATGATAATGCGTATTTTCTGAAGAGCCTGCTCGACCGAAGCTGCCGGATGAAGGTTTCCGTTGGCGCCCCATTCGTCCGAGATCACCGTTTCACGATAGAACTCCATCGCTGCCTCAAGGTCAGGCCTGTTCAGGACCTCGGCGTCTGCGTTTCCGATCAGTCGATTGATCGCGGAACGTTCCGAGGTGAGCTCCTGGTCGGCCTTTGCATGCAGCGTCCAGATATCGGCAGCAACGAAGCCGAGAGACAGAGCCCAGGATGTCGCAATCGTTCCAATGAAGGCGCCCAGCGGAATGACGAGAGCATCGGTGCGCGCAAATCGGGCAAACAGGCGCAGAACCCAATAGGTCACGGCGAACAAGGCAAGACCGAAAACCAGAAACAGCAGGATTGAGGGGACCAGTGCCAGGTTCAGGAAATACGACATTGAAATCCATTTCAGGGAAAATTCGGAATACGCTTTCCTGAAAATAGAATTGCCCGGTTAAAGATCTGGTTACTGAAACGCTCGCGTACCGGCAACAAACCGCACGCCTATCGCTGTTTCTGTGGAACCGCAGAGATGCAGCTGGTTTCTATGAAGGCAACTGCTTACAAAAGGCGATGATGGAAGTAAAATCGGTTTTCAGGTTGCCGGACCGGGGGAAACACATTGAAAAAATATATCCTTGCATGCGCTTTATCTCTATGTGTTCCGCAAGTTCTCCATGCGGCCGACAGTGTCACCGCGGCCCCGGAAACCTCCGCGCCGAGCACCTCTAACTGGGCGCTCCAGATCACCCCCTATCTGTGGGCAACCGGTGTCAAGGGGAAGGTTTCGCCCTTCGGTGTCGGGCCGACCGTGCACGTCGACCGCTCTTTTTCCGAGGGGCGGGACGGGCTGAATATTGCCGGATTTGTCAATGTCTGGGGGCGCTACGAACGTTTCGTTCTCTCTGCGGACATGATGTATACGGATACGAGCGACGAGGACACATACAGGTTTCCGGGCACATCGCAACTGCCGCCGTTTGAAGCGACCGGCAAACTCAATACCAGGCAGTTCATGGCCACCGTGCAGGGCGGATACCGCGTTCTCGACACGCCCACTTTTACGTTCGACGCCCTGGCCGGCATACGTCTGTGGCATATTTCGAACGAAATCACGGCCAGTGGACTTGGCAGATCGATCAGTTATGACGAAAGCTTCGGTTGGGTCGATCCCGTTGTCGGCGCCCGTGCGTTTTTCAATGTGACGGACAGGTTATCGGTTCAGGCTCAGGCCGATATCGGCGGCTTTGACGTCAACTCCGATTTGACCTGGTCCTTCCTTTCGACGGTGAACTATACCTTCACTGAGCACCTGTCATTTTCCGCAGGCTACAAGATCGTCGACACCGACTACGAAAAAGACGGTCATGTCTATGACACGAGGCTGAGCGGGCCGGTTCTGGGAGTTACCTACCGGTTCTGACCGGGACTAATTTGATCGCAGGCATCCGCGCTTTGAATGATGAGGCCCGTCGAGTTCATCTCACGGGCCTCATCATGTTGCGGCTGGCTCGGCCACCACAGGGAAATGCAGTGGCCGGCATGTCTCAGTTGACCGGCTCGAACTGGAAAGGTTCGGCGGGCTTGAATTCAGCCGAGACCTCGCCTGACTTGAGTTCGATCATGTCAACGCCCAGATCCAGCATCCGCACCCCGGCTTCGGCTGAGAAATCCAGATTGTTCAGATCGACCCAGAAGAGGTTCGGCGAAATCGCGGATTCGACATAAAACAGCTTGTCCTTGTGATCTGCGACGACCCTCCAGCGCGTGGTGGACAGGTTCGGCGCGTCCGGCGTGTTGATGCCATAAGGAACGGAAGCGTTGCGGATCACACTCATTGCGGCAGCTGCGGCGATGCGTGGTTCATCCGACTGAACCACCATGTCGATATAGGTGTCAGCACGGGTAAAGCGATCGGGAGAACGGGTTGTGCCGGGCAGCGACTCACGCGGATTGACATCCTGCCAGTACCTTTTGATCGCCAGCTGCTGATCATATGGCGGATCATTCGTCATGGTACGGTATTCCGGGCCGTGATGAATGACCAGTTCACCGTCCAGCCATTCCAGAATGGCGCTGTCGCCGCTGGCGTCCGAGAGCGAAAGATGCACCTTCGCCAGGCGGCCGGGCTGATCGGGAACGTCAGCGGTCACGACGTCGAAAGGATTGGCTTTCATATCGGCCACCGCTTCGGCAACGCTTCCGTAATTGTCCATGAAATACTGCGCCCAGATCGACAGCGATATCTCGGGCTTTGACCCGTCATTCTCGGGGTAATCCGACGCCACCAGCCAGAGCATGTTTGCCACTAGGCCAGCCTCGTTCATGCCGTCAACCGTGGAGAAATCATAGCCGGAAACAATCATGCTTCCGTATTTCGACGTCCATGTGAGCGAATTCTCGCCCGCTTCGCCATTTCGTTCCATGCCGCGCGGGAACACCCACAGGTTGGAAAGCATCGGCAGGCTCCAGTCCATGGAACGCGCCGTCAAGACGCGGTCTTCCGGACCATGATAGACGACACGCGTGCAGGCGTCAGCGATTGGGGCCGCAGCCACTGAAAGCGCGGCGGCTAGCGTCAGGCTGCGCCAAAGCGAATTGTTTACTCTCAAAACTATCCCTCCAGTTTGCAGAGCGGTCACCCTCTGAACCTCAGGGGAAGACCGGCTCAACCAACTTGGACGGTCAGAAGCGTGTTGGTCAAGGTTAAGTGGCCGCAAACATTTTCCAGTCACGGAAAACTGAAGCTTGCTTGCTTTTTGGGTTTAAAGCTCTTTCCGGAACGACCAGGAATGCGCTGCGGCTTTTCGCTTTGCTCAAATGACTGGGATCCGGCAGGCAGAAGGCGCCTAGCCCATCACCGCAGAAGCCAATGCTCTTCTGCAGCACATCAAGAAACGACCGCTTTTCAGATGTGAAACGGCTCGCTGAAGTGTCCGATATGGAAGCGCATTGCAGTCCGGCTGTTTCGGCTTCGTTCACCCGCCTTAAGCGGTCATTTCCGCTTAGCAAAAGGCTGAAGTATTGCACCCATCTCTCTATGAGAGCGGAGCACGGCCACGGAAGGCGGAAGTGGTAGAGCAGGTGATCCAGGGGCTGTCCGGCAATGGTCACGCCGAGCGCCCCCATGTCGGTGAAATCCGACAGTGCGAGCCGGCCGGGTTCGTGAACCTGTCTGAAGATCACCTCCTGTTCCTCGCCATGCACTGCCCGCCAGGCCCGGATCCACCGCTCCAGCGTCCGGCGGATACCCGGCGACAGGTCAGGGTGGCGGCGCAGCATCTCCTCAAAAATTGCGACCGGCCGAAGACCTGGGGCTGATTGCAGAAGCGGGACGACTTCAGGGTCGAAAATGTGCTTAAGCGGGTCCGGCCGCCGCCGGCCTCGCGGCTGCGCCCTCTGCGATGGCAGTTGGGGATCTTTCGAAATGCGGTATCCGCTCGCCCGGCTCATCCCGGCCCTGGCCGCGGCGACTTCGATGGGGTGGTCCTGTCTCAGCTTCATGAAAAGTCTCGTCTGTTGATCGGTTACATGGCGCCCCGGCACAAAGATGGTTCTCCATTCCTGAAAACCACAAGCCTACCGGGCCGACCGCGATCACAGACCCAAAAACGGGCGAAGCGTCGTGCGTGTGCCTCCGGTCGGGCTACGCCCTCCCTCCGACACACGCACGACGCAACGTCTCATCCTGTTTGTCGCGGAATCTCATCTTGATTGTCGTGCCGCAAGGTGTGCTACCTGGCTGATTATTCGGTTTTCGGGGCTAGAGCAACGTCCTGCATCGGCGCACACGGGACCTAGCGCCGGCCCGAGGCTATGTTCGCTCTCGGTTAAGATCGATGATGATCCTTGCGACCCTATCGGGCGCGCATATCCTCCGTGGTTAGTTCCTCGGCTTTCACCCTCCTGATCAGCTCATATGATTGGGCCTGCCGACGCAGACTCGGCTCCTTATTGCTTTTGCCTGAAGCGGGATGGGACACTGCCTGTTGCACGGCGAAACATCGCAGCGAATGAGGCGGAACTGTCATAGCCGAGGTCGAATGCAATGTGGGTCACCTGGTCACCTGCGGATAGCCGGGAAATGGCTGCCAGCACACAGGCCCTGCTACGCCACTCCACGAAGCTCAGGCCAGTGCCTGCGCGAAATACCCGGGTGAAATTGCGTCTGCTCATATTCAGGGCTGCACACCAGCCGTCTAGTTTTGCATGGACATTCGGCGCGGCGCTGAAAGCCAGGCAGTGGCTCCGCAACGGTCCCACAGGCGGCAATGGAAGCGTCAGCGGAACGATAGGTTGCCCGGCAATTTCCAGCAATACCAGTTCAGACATAAGTCTTCGCTTGCTCTCCTCAGTCCCGGTTGTCGCCGCAAGCGCATCAAGCAGGGCTCTGAGAAGCGTCCCCACCTCAAGAACAACGCAATGGCGAGGCATCTGAGGCAAGAGCGCGGGCTTCAGGTAGAGGCTGCGCATATTCACCTCGCCGACCATTGTGACTTCGTGTGGTGTCTCAGCCGGGATCCAGAGCGCAGCATCGGGCGGCATCATCCACAGGCCAGACTGCGTCGTCACGATCGCGGTTCCGGTGAGTCCATAGAGGAGTTGCGAGCGCTCGTGACGATGCTCTTCCAGATGGCTGCCCCCGGCATATTGCCGTCCGAGGGCAATAATGTCCTCTGGTCCGGTGATGTCTTCGGTCATGGCTCACTCGCGATGTTTTTTGGCTCATCATAGATATCATTGCAAAACGCGCACGGGCAAGAACACTGGCAACCAACGGGAGTTTCCAATGTCCAGTCAAACCACGGTTTCTGTGCGGGAGCATGGTGAAGGCCGTTTCCGGCTTTCCGGCATCGCCGCCTCTCACTTTCTCAACGATCTGATGCAGGCCTTGCTGATCGCAAGCTATCCGCTATTGCGCACGGAGCTTTCCCTCGACTTTCTGCAGATCGGCATACTCAGCCTGACTTATCAGGTCACAGCTTCGGTGCTGCAACCGATCGTCGGCGCACTGACTGATCGCCGTGCGCAGCGATGGAGCCTGGCTTTCGGTATGGCGCTGAGCGGCGTTGGTATCCTGATGCTCGGCTTGGCCGGGAGTTACACGCATCTCCTGGTTTCCAGCCTGTTTCTCGGTCTCGGGTCTGCGGTGTTTCATCCCGAAGCGGCTCGGCTTGCGCGCAAATGGGCACGCGAAAAAGTTGGTTGGGGCCAATCACTGTTCCAGCTCGGCGGCAGTCTCGGTACCATGGCGGGACCATTGCTGACAGCGGCGATCGTACTACCCTATGGTCAGGGATCGATCACCTGGTTCCTGCTCCTTGCCTTGATCGGCGTATTTCTGACAGTGAGGATCACTGCAGCAGAATCGGAGCAGACAGCTCATGCGGCGAGGCAACCGTCCGGTGACCCGGTTGGTCGGCAAACGTCACCCGCTGCGCGATCGGCAGGCCAACTCACGCTCCTGTTTGTTCTCGTCTGCGCGAAATACATCTATATCGCCTGCTTCAGTAGCTTCCTGGTTTTCTATCTGGAGGCGACACTCGGCTTTCCAGCTTCGAAAGGGCTTATCGTCCTGTTTGGCTTTCATGCGGCCGTTGCTGGAGGGTGCCTCGTTGGCGGCGCCTTCAGCGACCGGCTCGGAACCGCGCGCGTCATAGCCTTTTCGTTTTGGGGGGCAGCGCCCTTCGCACTGGCTTTTCCCTATTTGGGGCAGGTCGGGGCGATAGCGGCGGCAATCACGGCGGCTGCGGTCATTGCCTCGGCCTTTCCCGCGATCATCGTTCACGCCCAAAGTCTGGTGCCAGCACGTATAGGAATGATCTCCGGGCTTTTCTACGGCACGGCGTTCGGTGTCGGAGGCCTTGCCTCTGCCGTATTCGGTTGGCTGGCAGACGCCACCAGCGTCCACACCATCTTCGTCTGGTCTGCCTGGCTGCCACTGGCCGGTGTCCTGACGGTTCTACTCCGCAACTCCAAGCCGACGCGAAGTGACGTCTGTGGGTTTCCTGGCCGCAAGAGCAAGCGTTGCCCCAATTAATGTCGGCTTTTCCGCGTTCGCCAAATCCAGTCTCATGACCGAATAGGGTGCGCTTTCCGGATCGGCGGAAACGGGGCCGATTTCTGTTAGTCCGGTTTTGGCGTGTGGAACCAGTTAGCTGTCGTTGACCTCTGGCAAATTCAGCGGCCGGCCCCGACCCCAGGTCGCACGTTCCCCGACCTCCCGACGCAGCCAGAAGCTGCCGCTTTGTGGCGTCTGCCGGCTCTGGCGAAAAAGCAGCTGCTGGGACAACTCCCTTGCTCTCTGTACGGCTTTCCATGAAGGTCATGGTTGAGCAGAACTTAGCGTTCATCCCAAGCGTTCGCTCAATCGTCAGAAGTCGATTGACCAGACCTCGACACCATCACGCTCGAGTTGCGGCCTTCGTTCGTTTCCGGGGAAGAGCGGCGACATGAAGAAGACGTATCTATATCGTTCATGACGCTGTGCCAGCTTCGACAGATCGGCTTTAAGCTCGCCGTTGTTTCGCGGACTGACGGCTGCGAAAGTCTCGGCACCGAGATAGCCTTCGACCTCGCTCAGAATATCGAGATCGAGTGAAGCGTGCGCGCCGGGAGCTAGACGCATTCCACCGGCATCGGGATGCAGTTCAAGCAGTTGCCGCGCAGCGGCAATCGCGACAGCGAAGGTCCAAGTCTGATTGATCTGTTCGATGATATTGAGCGGGCGGTCCTCAAGCGGATGGAACCCAACTTGCTCAAATTTCATCCGACGAAGAAGGTCGAGCGGGTCACCCGACTGCGAGGCGATCCATGCTTGCGCACGAGCCGCCGACGCGCGGAGGGAAACCAGTAGATGGTCGGCCTCTCCGACGGTCCGGACGACTAGTTCCTTTCGCACCATTATTATTATTCCCGCATCACTTTTTCCCATGAGTGGGCGCAATAGCATGTCCAAACTACATCACATCTAGCTGCCGTGGTTGGAATGTTCCTCAGTCAATAGAATCCGAGTTTGAACCCCTGATCACTAGCTTACGAAGTTTGGCCAGCAATTCAGCGCTATTCGATAAATTGATGCTTGCAGTCTCTAAGGTTGTAGTATGCCCGGTGATGGAAAATCGCCCATGAACCGTGTCTTGTTTGCCAAGACCGGGATGGTGGGGATAGAGCAAAGTCAGGCGCGGCGCGTCATATAGTTGGGCATAGGCCATCATCTGGTAGACATCGGCCTGCGAGACGCCCTGCTTGGGATCATCGATGCGCGCCGATATCCGCTTCCACTTGGTGTCGATGACATGGACGACCCTGCCGCCCTGGCGGATTAGAATATCGGGCCGGGTCTGAAACAGGGTGCGTCCGCTGTCCTGCGCGCTCAGGCAAAACAGCCGTCCACCCTGCAACGAAACGGTAAACCCGGTCCCCGCCAAGGCGCGGGCGATCAAACGCCCGACATACTCCTCGAATAGCGCATTCATCTCGAACAGCAGGGCGGTGCCTTGGCCGGCGCCGGTAGTGGTTGTCTGATAGCGGTCCTGCAAGAAGAGCCGGGCCATGGAGAAGAGCTCCTGCCAGGGCTGGTTGGTACGGTCGATCACCACCTGATCCCAGCGCAGTGCGGCAATCGGCACGTCGGTAATATCGGCATAGACGAAGGCCAGCTCGCGCAGGCGTTGCTGGTTTGCAGCGCGGCGCGAGAGGTGCGCCAGGCGCAGCACGGCCGCTTTCATGATCCGGTTGAGCGGCATGTCCTCAGACAGGAGATCGAAGCGGCAGGCAAGGCGCGATGGATTGACAGCATGACGAGCGAACTGACGGGTGATGTCGAGCTGACCGCGCAACATCGGCAGATCGTCTTCGCAAGTGATATAGCGGCGCGGCATACCCTTGCGCAGCGCTTCGGTCAGCTTGTCGCAGAAGATGCGGATCAGGATTTCGAGCAGGGTCTCACGCTGCCAAGCAAGGTCAGTGATGACGCCCAGGTCAATTTTCAAATCCAGCGCGACGGCCAGCATATGCACCAGGCGCTTGCGGATCGCCGCGTTCTGGTGATCGGTTGTTTCACCGGGCGCCACATCGATCTTGGGCAGGATCTCCAGGCTGGCATTGCCCGCTGCCAGAATTCCGACAACGCCGCGCGCGCGCAAGGCATGTCGGCCATGTTCGAGCACGCCGCTGCCGCCGCGCCCGGCAAAGGCCGAGCGGGCGGCCAGCGCCGCCAACCTGCCGGCATGGCCGTCGGGAATCTGCCCGGCGCCTTCGCCATAGGCGAGCTTGTCCCATTCCCGAACCGTATATGCGGGCATCAGGCGGCAAACTCCGAAAAGTCGAAGCGCGCTTTGACGCTCCAGCGCAGCTTGTCTCCGCCCAGTTCATCGTCGGCAAAGCCGGCCGGCGCCGTCAGCCGCCGTGCTTCGAGGAAACGGGAGCCATTGGTGCCGTCCCCATCGCCGAGCACTGCTGCGACCTTTGACCAATCCTCGTAGAAATACTCTGCCAAGAGCGGGATGACCTTATGGCGAATAACGTCTTCGACATCGGCGCGACTACGGCAGTTGGTGAAATAGGCGTGGCCGATCTGGTGTTCGCGATCGAAAAGATATTCGATCCGTTCGTTGACCGTCTGCAGTAGCTTGCACAGATCAATCCCATCGAGATTTTCGGCATCAAGCCCCTTGGTCGCCAGCGCCCGCCGCAGTTCCTCGACATCGGGCATCAGCTCGCGGAAGGTGAAGCGACGGCGCAAGGCGGTGTCGAGCAGCGCGATCGACCGGTCAGCCGTGTTCATCGTGCCGATGATATGCAGGTTGGCCGGCACGCCGAATTCTCCCGAATATGGCAGATGCACTTTGAGCGCATTGGCCTGACCCAGGCGCTTATCGGGTTCCAGGAGCGTGATCAGTTCGCCGAACACCTTAGAGATATTGGCCCGGTTGATCTCGTCGATGATCAACACGAAGGCTTCGCGTTCGGGATCGGCGTTGGCGTTCTTATTCGCGCTATTCATGTAACGCTCTAGGGCCGGAATATTGAGGCGCTCCTTTCTCAACGAGTAGAGCGATCGCATAGTGAAATTGCCGTCGCAGATCTCAGTGACCGGCACGCCCGTGGCATCGTGCCATAGCCAGCGAACCGCGCGCCGGTGGCCATAATTACCCTCCGGCCGCGGATGATATTCGTAGGACCCGATCACTTCGCCGATGGCGCGGACCAGCCGATTGCCCTTTGACACGACGATAATATCGCCGGTCTTCAGTCGATTGCGAAACGTGTCGGTAATCGATACTTGGCCCGACTGCAGCCTGACTGGGCCTTCGATCTTGCCCTGTGCTTCGCACGTTTTTAGGATTTCCTCGGCGCTATCGTATTTCGGGTCGCTCCAATCGATATCTTCCCAGCTCAGCAAGGTGTAGCCGCCCTCGATCGCTTCTTCGAACAGCTCTTGGTCGCCGACACTGGGGCCCACCGACATCTTGTAGATCTGGCGACCATCGATCGTGATCCGGTTGCCAGTAGCGGCCTTATCCAAGCCGGTTTCGGCACGTTTGGCGATGCGCCGGAATATCCCGGGCACAGTCTCGAGCCGGAAGCCCACGGAAGCGGCTTCTTCATCGTCGTCGGATTCTGTCACGGGCTGACGGCCCTCGACAAAATCCTCATAGGCCATCGATTGGTGAAATGTGACGAACTCGATCCGGCCTTCGCCGGCAAGACGGTGATACTCGGCCATCAGAGCCTCGCGGTCGTCGCGCAGTGGTTCGGCCACCGCGTCGCCCAGACAAAGCCGCACCGCCTCCCAGGCGGTGGAATAGGTCTTGCCGGTTCCCGGAGGGCCGTAAAGGATGAGATTGGTGGTCGCAGGCACCGCAGTGGTGGGTTCAAAGGTCATGGTCTGGTGCCTTTCTGCTGGGGCGAGCTGGTAGGTGAAAACGGTGGAACTGCTAGGATTTGGCAGCGTGTGCGAGGGCGTGGGGACGTTGGCGAGCTTCTGAAATATCTCGCCGCCGAGCGCGCTGCAGATCGCCGGGAACGCGTCGCGCAGCCCCATGGCTCGGCTCAGATCGCTAGCGCGGATGGCGACTTCTGCCGCGCCGCTCTCACGGGCCGGTTCGATATAATAATTGAGCGCGCAGAGCCGCATGCGATCTGCGTCGCGGATCAGATGCTCATAGCGCTCGGGCGGGGTGACCGGTGCATCGTCGCCATCGACGATGATATAACCCGCATTGTGCAGCGCTACGGCGGCGCTGCTCTTTTGGCTCCACCCCCCGTTCTGCTGTGTCTCGCCGCGTACGAACCCGATGATTGGTTCAGAGGGGTAGACGCGATTTGGCCGCTCGCGTGTCGAGCGCACCCAATAGTCGCGCGGCTCGCCAAAAGCATCGAAGATGGCACCGTGCTCGCCCGACTGGCGGTAGCTGTCATAGGCGTCCATCGCCGCTTCGACAGCTTCACGCGAGAGGACAAAGGGCTGGTCTCCAACGCTCCCCACAGCTGGTATATTCAGCGTTTGAGCAAGTTCAGGGTCGAGTTCGTAGCGTAGGAGTTTCTCCGCTCCGTATCGGAGGTAGTTCACGTTACCGCCGGCTAGAGCCTTGCACCTCGCGGCCAACCCATCAATTAACATGGCACGTGCAAGCTCGAGCCAATCCTCGGAGTGGACTGCGTCCTCGGCGCGGTTGCTCGCTCCCCTGGGCTTGATCTTGAAAACGGACTTGCCCGACGCCCGGTCGCCATGTCGAACAGGTTGATAGGGCGCCCCCTCAGCGTCATAGAAAACAAGACGCCGAGAAATTGTAAGTTCTGTCATGGCATTTTTCCTAAAGCACACACTGTATTCAACAACCGCATCTGAACGACGGCATCGCATCTTGCTTCGCGCAACCGCGGCGCGCCGAAGACGAGCGCCAAGCCTTTGGCCCGTGAGACTGCGACGTTGATGCGGTTGAGCGAGAGCAGGAAATCCACGCCGCGCGGTGTCTCCTCGACCGAGGAAGCGGTCATGGACACCAGGCAGATGGGTGCTTCCTGCCCCTGAAACTTGTCGACCGTGCCGACGCGAATGCCTGCGGGCAAGGCGTCCTGCAGGGCATTGACCTGCGCATTATAGGGCGCAACGACGATGATATCGGCGCGCTCAAGGGCCCGCGTTGTCCCATTCTTGTCGGTCCAGCTTCCCGAGAGCAGATCGTCGATCGCCGCCTGAATGGCAGCAACTTCCTCTGCCGCGATCTGGGCATTGCCCTCATGCACGACCGGCACCCAAAACGCACCAGCTTCGGGAAAACCCGTCCGGCGGACTGCCTGGACGGCTGTATCGGGCGCACTGTCGAGACGGCCCTCATAGACCTGCCGCGAAATAAACCCGCAGACATCAGGATGCATGCGGCGTGAGACCGGCAGGAAAATGCCGCGATCGGGCGGGATGGTCGCGTGTTCACCTAGCATCCACTCGAGACAAGAACGGTTGGCCGGATCGGGATGGGCACCCTGGATGACCTGCGGCAATTGCCGCGGATCGCCGACCAAAACGATGTTGCGCGCGCAGCGCCCCATAGCGACCATATTGGCCAGTCCCACTTGCCCGGCTTCATCGACGAAGAGCCAGTCAAACGCCTGCTCGTGCTCGGACCGGGCAAAAAAGAAGGCGGTGCCGCCGACCACATGGGCGCGGCCCCAGAGGGAATCGTCATTGGCCGTCGAGCGGATGACGCCGATACAGTCTTCCGGATAACCGTCTTCGCCGCTGCTGACCTTGTGCCCGATGCACAGGCCCGGGACAGGATCTCCATCTTCTTGCGCGGCAAGGCATTCCATCAGCACATTGCGGATGGCCTCGTGGCTATTCGAGGTCACGCCCACGCGGTGCCTCTGGCGCACCAGCGCAAGGATTGCCCGTGCGGTGACATAGGTCTTGCCGGTTCCCGGCGGCCCCTGGATCGGCAGCACTGTGCCATCCATGGCGGCGATCGCTGCAATCGTGCCTGTCAAGGGGTCGGCGCCATCGAGCAGATCGGCCCGCGGTCCCGTCACCAGACGCGGGGCCGTGCGCCCGAGCAGATCATCGAGCGCGGTCAGGCGGCGCGCACAGCATTGATCGTCGATCACATCGCGCAGGGCTGCGGCAATGACGTCCGTATTGAGCGGCCAGTCGGGGTGGAGCGTCAGGCGATCGGTCAAAAGATGTGCCTTGGCCGCCCCCGCCTTGATCGCGATGATCCGCTCGGAGCGGTCGAGCTCTTGGATGCTGACCGTGGCTGGCGGCCCATCGATAACCGGGACCGTCGCTTTGCGGCCGGTCCTCAGCTTGGTCTCTTGGAGCGGAAAGCGATAGCGGCGCAGCACAGAGCGTTTGACGGGTTCCGCCGGACCGATGGCTTCCAGACCGGCAAGCGCATCGAGATCGTCGATCAGTTCGTCCTCGTCCTTGCCGGCGCTGTCGAAAACCGCCCATTGCGCCGGCTTGGCCTCGCGCTTGTGGAACAGGCCGAGGTTGAACAACATGTCTTGCCGCTCCTGCGGCAGACCGCATGTGGCAAGCTTCGCGCGAAGAGCCTGCGCATCGACCTCCTCCTCGACTTCCTTGTCGCCGGCATCCACCGCAAGCACCGGCCAGGGCGCGGCGGGACGGATGCTCACTAACCAGTCGCGCAGCTCTTCGGTCGAGGTACAGTCGATGCGATTGTAGTCTTCGATCTCGTCGAGGATCGTTTGTTCGCTGGTTTCGCGCCAGCGCTCATAGGCAACGACCGAGCCGCCGGCTGTTTTGACTTCACCTTCGCGCACCCGGCCATAGAAGGCTTCCATCGACTTGATCGAATAATTGGTTTCTGAGCCGATCAGCGCGCCGCGCACCACCGCAAAAAGGTCGACAAAGCGCCGCTCGCGCAGCAGACGATCGAGAAAAGCCTCGCCGATGCCGTACTTGGCGGTCATCCGCCGCAAAGCGGTGATCTCATAGGGCGCATAGTGATAGATGCGCGCTTCGGGATAGGTTGCGAGCCTTTGCCGGAAAAACTCCAGGAGGTCCCTCAAAGCCAAGCCTTCGGCAACGTGGTCATGGGCCCAGAAAGCCTTGAACTGGCCATCGAACCAGACACCGTGAAGATATTCGAGGCCGCCTTGGTAATGCGGATCGCCTTCGATATCGTAGAAAAGATCGCCCGGCTGCGGCGCGGGCAAAAGATCGAAGCCTTTGCCGGGTTCCGGCTCGCGCAGCTCAAAGGCGGGCGCCCCGGTCTTGCGGGCATGCTGCAGGCGCGCCTGCGTCATTAGCCGCACCCGGGTTGTCTCGGCCATGCCGCGGATCGGCTGATCGAGCTTGGCCAATCCTTCCATGGTGGTAACACCGGCCGCCTCAAGCTTCTTAACCTGGGTCCGGGTGATATTGGCAACGTTGAACAGGCTGTCCTCGGCCTGCCACTGGCTTTCGCAATGATCGCCCCAACGGCACAGAGAACAATCGGTACAAGGGATTGGCCGGGTCGGCACCGGATTTTCGAGGAAGGCCTCGAGCCGCTGGCGCGCCATTCGGGCATAGGCCTGATAGTCGGCTAGCCGCAGGCGCGCGCGGCTGCCATCGCCCAGCTCGACATGGGCAAATTCCGGAGCGACACCCTGAATCTGCGTCAGCAGGTCCGAATAGAGCACCAGCTGCAGTACATGTTTGGGATGGGGACGCCGTTTGAGCTTCGTGTCGGTCACTTCATAGCTGAAGGAGCCCAAATCCGACGGGCGTTCGACGCGCTCAAGAAAATCCGACCAGCCGCCCCAATTGTCGCCAAGCAGGGCTCCCTGAAAAACGATTTGAGGTCCCTCGGCCAGCGCCGCACGCGTTTCTCTCGCATTTTTGGCGAGATGAGATCGCGCAATCTCGATTACTGATACACCCGACGCTTTGAGCTTCGCCAGATGGGACGCTTCATGGGCATCGCCCTGCTTCTGAAGCAGAACAGCGTCATCGCTGTCCTCGCGCGGCACGGGCTCATTGCCGCGCATATAGGCGAGATCAAGCGCAGTCGCATGGTGACAACTCATGAACCGCATCATATCTGATGCGGACAATAGTATCCGGTCCCCCTCAATCGTTCGCATTACCGCCCCCTCGTCGAGCGCAATTTACAACAAGACTTACATCTCGACAGATTGCACGTTCAGCCATAGCGTAGGTGGGTGTCAATATCTGACATAGACCAAGAATGGGATTGATTTCATGTCGTTTGCAAAGGCTCAGGACCTGATCAAGCTGGCGCGTCTGGCCGCCACAAGGCGAACGGGCATCGGCCTTGATGAGATCTGCGACGAATTCGGCATCTCGCACCGTACAGCGCAGCGCATGACCGATGCACTGGAAACGGTGTTCACCAATGTCGAAGTGGTGGATGGTGACGATCGTCGACGGCGCTGGCGTGTCGCTGATCCGTTGCTAGGCCGGCTCCAGCCCCGCCAAGAAACGGCAGTTGAGGCACTGGAAATCGCCAGCCGCGTCGCACGTGGCGATGGTCGGTTGCGCCACGCGGCAGCGCTTGACAGTCTGCGCGACGGGTTGCTAGCTCGCCTGACGCCCAAGGACGCCTTGCGCACTGAAGCTGATGTCGAAGCTGTCCTGCTAGCGATGGGATCGGTCACTCGGCCCGGCCCGCGTGTCAGCCTTGCGCCGGCGGTACTGGATGCGGTGATTGAGGGCCTGCGCGGACCGTTTCGCCTGCGGCTACGCTATGGAACAGAAGACGCACCGGAACGAATAGTCGAGCCGCATGGTCTTCTTCTGGGCCATCGCAGCTATCTGGTGGCGCGCCAGCCGGCGCGCGGCGACGGAATTCTAAATTTTCGCATGGACCGGATTCTGGGCGCGCAGACCCTGGATGAAAGCTTTCGCTTCGCACCCGGCTTTTCCCTAGGAGATTACGCGGCGCAATCCTTCGGCGTCTACCAAGACCCGGCGCAATATGAAGAGGTCGTCTGGCGTTTTGCGCCGCACGCCGCTGCCAGGGCCGCCGAGTTCTGCTTTCACCCAAAACAAACCGTTGACGCGCAAGAAGATGGCGGGTTGATCGTGCGCTTTCATGCAGCGGGCTGGCTCGAAATGGCGTGGCATCTCTATCAATGGGGCGATGCGGTCGAAGTTCTGGCGCCCGAGGGGCTGCGCATGCTGGTCGAAAGCCACCGCAGGAGCGATTTCGAGGCACTGCCATAGGGGACTGGACTCGAAAATGCGAACCAAGCGACAGTTTGCAGTGCAAAGTGTCAACTTCTGACGCCCTCGCCGACGTACCTTTAGAGTGGCCCGATTCGCTCGGTCATTCGATAAAGAGCGGTCAAATGGCAAAAGGAAAAGGAGGCGGAAGCAATTTCCGCAGCGCCAGCAGTGGACGGTTTGTCACGGCTAAGCATGCCCAGGCAAGGTGCGCCGCTCGCGCGTGCCATGCCCGCGGCAGAGCTCATGGCAACGCTCGCGCGTGAAATGCGGTTCGGTGAAGTGCTGTGCATCGACGATCGCCGTTAAAATGACGGTGCTGTCTCGCCTCGATTCTTCTCTGGTGCCGATCACGTAGAGCAGCGTCTCGAGAACCCCGACCGGCCGCAGAATTGATAGTAGATTTCCCGGAAAGAAATAGTTTCTTGGCCTTTTTTTCAATGAACAGGTGTGGGCCGAGCGCCTGCCATCGTGGCGGTTGGAGAATCGCGAAAATTCGCCGAGCGCATTTATGAATTGGAATACCTGACGTTTGTTTATCCCCAAAATTCGTTCGGAACCGCCCATTTTCGAGATTTCCAGCCACTCCCCCTATATCGCATTCCGAAAATTTGATTAGATTGTCTTGCCATCGCAACACTCTCCGGAGGCCAAGATGGCAACTAAAATCCCGCTAGAACACCGACTGATTTCCAAGTTCGAACTCATGGAGCTGCTGTCATGGAGCGAGAGCTCCATCGACAGAAGGCTGCGCGAGGACCTCGATTTCCCGAGACCCGTCCGTCTGGGGCCTCACACCGTTCGATGGCGATTGGCCGACGTTCTCGATTTCATCGACTCGCTTCCTCTGGCGGAGGAGGAGTGGCGATGAGTTCTCAAAGGACGGAAATTTTCCAGACTCGCCTTACGCGATCGGAGGCGTCAGCAGTCCGGTGGCATATGCTGCAATGCCGCGAGCAGCAAAAGGCGAAATACGTCCGCCTCTGCCTTCTGGCTGGCGGTGCCGTGAGGCTGCAAGAGCTTGATCGCCGCACTGGCGAAATCATGAAGATCGTTAGAGATCTTCAGATGTGCACGCACCTGACCCGGGCTGAAAAGGCACGCATGTTGCGCATAGCGCACACGCAAGCGTCAGCCCTCGTGCATGTCGTGGGAGTGCTGGGACCATGAGGCCGTACTTCACCTTTCCCAACAATTTTGACGCGCTGTACGCCTACTTTCATTCGCCAGAGGCGGAAGTGCTGGCAGGTCCGGTCGCCGGACTTCCACGCCCGATCTGCCGAAAGATTTTTAATGCGAACCAAGCACACATGGCTCGCCCCCAGGCGCATATGACATTGTCAGCACCGCAAACGGCATTTCTCGACAAAGAGCAATGGTGCGAGGCAATCGTTATCGCGTTTGCTGCATTTGGCATCGATACGGCCGTGATCCCCTGGTTCTCGTGCCGCCATAGGGATGCCAATTGCGACCACATCCATGTGGCCGCGAGACTTTCCACATGGACGGGCATTCCGGTCGAGTTGCCACCGATGAAGCCGGCCTGCGATCGGGCAGAACGCGACCTGCGTGCCGCCTTCGCTGGTCGCGTTCGCGGGATTACAGCTCCGCCGATCGAGAAACCTAAACCGCCTCCCATGTTTCCACGTCGGCCGAGGATACGCGGGGGGCCGTACGAAGACGTGCTCGTGGAGATCGAGACGGTCATTCGTCGACGACTGCCGACATGTTTTGAAGACCTGGCGACGGCCTTGCAGAATTCGTCGCCTCCCATCCGTCTTGTCGAAAAGACAACTATCTACGACCGGCCGGGTTATGAAATTGACGCCGGGACCCTCCCGCACGTCTTTGGCGGAGAACTCAGCCGCACCCTGCAGCCGGCACGACTGAAAAAGCAATTCGAAATCTGCGGCGTTGCCCGCGCCTTGAACCTTTCGCGGGACCTCGACCTGTTGCGCAAGACTATTGCCCAACTCGAGCCACCGCACCCATCACCGAGAAGGAATACCCATGTCCACCGAAGCGACGATTTCAGAAGTGCAGGACGTCCTGATCACGATCTCGAAAACGGGATTGGATCAGAAGAAGACGCTCGAGCAGAATCTCGGGGTGACCTGCCAGGTTCACGAAATCGTCTCGATGGCATTCGATCCCGAAAACGGTCACCGATCAGCGATCGAGGAGTTGGCACAACGGATCAGTTTTCTGGCGGAAACCCAGATCGATATCCTCAAGGAGGTCGAGCGCCAGACCGAGACCGTGAAAGCGCTACGGCGCGAACTGAAGCCGATCGCAGAATTTCTGACGAAACCGGGGGATCAAGGGGGCTGAGGCATCTGCTGGACTGCCTGAGGCAGCGGAAGATCAAGGCCTTGATTTCCTGGACTTCGGATATTGCGTCATGCCGCTTTCACGACGGTTCTGAGCTTAGCCATGACGGCGAACATCTCTATCTGACGCGGGACGGAGAGCAAGCCCGGACTGTTCTCGATCTGCTGAGATCAGCGGGTCGAGCCCTGGACGTCGAGGTTGATGAAGACGAGGCCATCGAAAGTCCAGACGATATTGTTCCGCCCGATCATCTTCCGTCTCTCTAGACGGCCTGCAGTTGTGCCGAACAGCCAACACTTCAAAATTAAAAGGATGCAACATGAAATACAATCAACCTCACCCTGACAAGATCGCACGGCAGATCAAACGCTGGGATGGCGTCGATATCTACGAACTGAAGCAGAGGCTCGAAGAGTTGCGGGAGGCAGCGAGTGAACGTGGAATGGAAAATCAGGAATTCGTGGATATGTGCAGCTTGCCTCTCGGGATGGAGGTCCCCCGTGAAATTGATCACTATATAATCTGGTCGATTGATGCCTCCGGGCGCGTACTCTGCGGCGATGGGAGCCATTATGAGGTCGATACCGTTGAAGACATGGCGAGAGTCTGCCGGCAAAACAGAAGCTCAGAAACGTGATCCGGTCCTTGGCTGCGCAGTTTGAAACAACGAGCAGCATGGGCCTCATGACCGTGTCGCGTTTCATCCCTGTATGAATGTCAGCGATCCTTGCGCGTCGGAGCTTTCGGGCCTTTTCGCTTGGCTTCCCGTTGATCTATAGAAATTCGATGGCAGAAAGTTCTCGCCCTTTGCCGCCGACTTCTTGCCATTGATCGATCAGGCGTCATTGTCTATATAATGGGTATTATATAGAGAGGCAGCCGCTATGCAGAGTGTCAAGATTACAACGGTTGGCGCATCGTCCGGCGTCATCCTCACCAAGGAAATAATGGCCCATCTGAAGGTCAAGAAGGGCGATACCCTCTATCTGACGGAAACAGCGGATGGCGGCTATCGCCTTACGCCCTATAATCCGGAATTCGTCCGCCAGATGGAACTGGCCGACGAGATCATGCACGACGACCGCGAGGTATTGCGCGCGCTCGCCAAATGACGGGTGCCGCAATGAAGAACTGGCGATGGGTGGAACCGGCTGTCATATATGCGGTTCACGACAGGCAATTGTCGGAACATGGCGGCTC
>MDSV01157367.1_pt1 | contig 19808 bp, 20 predicted proteins | sample 810851 | NCBI WGS metagenome assembly MDSV01 (sample SAMN05326640, study PRJNA326480) | marine metagenome | isolation source: seawater | place: Atlantic Ocean: North East | collected 2012 | reverse complement strand
GGCGTACCCGCATCATAAACAACATCTGCTCCTGGTAAATTGACATTGATTTGACTAAGTAACTCATCAACAGACACTCTAATACCGGTGCCCAAATTATAAGTTTTGTTGATAGTATTTGAAATATTTAGCGCTTCGCACCAAACATTCACTACGTCATCTATATAAATGAAGTCTCGGAATCTTTGATTTGATCCCTTCACTAAAATTTTGTCGCCTCTGAGTGCTTGCGCTAGAAAAATACTCACCATACCTTGACGTAAATTGCTTAAGTCTTGACCTGGACCATAAACATTGAACATTCTTAAAATTGTGAAGGGTATTTGATTTTGATAAATACGGAGGTAATTCTCAGAAGCAAGCTTTCCCACTCCGTAACAGGAAACCGGCTGACAGTGTTCGATCTCACTGATTGCTCGATCATCAACCAATCCATATACCGACATTGAGCTAGCATAAATTATTCGCTTGGCCTGAACTGAAATTCCATACTTAATGATATTTAATGTAGCAATGGTATTCTTTTCAAGATCCTTTACAGGATCATCAAAACTAATTTCTCCTGATGACTGACCGGCCAAATGCAAGATATAATCACACTCGGATGGCAATTGTTTTACTGCACTTTGTTCACTCAAATCAATAGTTAATACTTTATGAAGAAAATCTAACGAATCACTGGAGCCACTAGAAAAATCATCAACACCAATCACTATATTGCCAAGATCAACAAGTTTTTCTGCCACTTTACGCGCTATGAATCCACCTACACCAGTTATAACAATTCGCTTCATAAAATCTCCCTAATAAATAACATCTAAACCTAATCTATGCTTCAACTAAAAACTCTTCCTGGAACTTACTAAAAATTTGATCATTTATTTTGCTTACAGAAATTTCATCAATCTCAATCTGAGGCAGTACACTGACATATTCCTGAGGACCTTCAACATATAAGAATCCTAGCTTTCCTAAGCCAAATTGAATAAACTGCTGACGTTCCATAATCACGGAAAGATTTGAACACAAAGCATCAACTACACAATGTGGAATACCCTCTCCGTATCCACTGGGTTGAAAAATATACTTTGCTGACGTAAATATTTCAGACTGATCAAGATATCCAAGACCTTTGATCTTGTCATTAGAACAGATATTCTGAACGAAAACATTTTCACATCCAACAATGTCAACCTCACAACCAGTCTGACATACAAACCTAGAGATACTTTCCGCTACTAACTCAAACTTTCCAGGTCTAGAAATAACTACTGTTCTTTCACTATCCCTCACTTCACGGCGCACACCACCAGATCCAGGACACCAGAAGACTCCTGATTTTATAAACCGCTTAAAATAACGGAAATCTCCATAATTCTGAATAAATATTACAACATTGCCAATGCGTGCCTTAATCAGATTAATAACCAACCATCGAAATATCTTATTTTTACGAAATCGACCCATTCCATTGATAATTACAATCGCACTCTTTCGCCTAAAAAATAAGACAATTAAATTGCATTTAAGGTTCGATGAAATTACAACATTGTTGGTTTGAAATATAGAGCCAAGGCCTTTAAAAGAAAAAATTCCAAATGAGCGAACAGTGTAATCAGATTTAACAAATCTATCCATCAAACTAGCTCTGTATAAGTCGTTAAACTTTGGAGAATCGTTAAGAAAGTCAGTAGAATTAATCATTAGAAATTGCTGCTTTAAAGCTTCTTTGGATACGAATATATGTTTTAGATACATCGAAATTTTCTAGAACAAATCTATAGCCTATTTTTGAGTCATGGCTCGAAATGTTCTTAAATGCAGAGTCTAAAGCTCTTAGCCAGTCATTATCACAAACCAAAATACCATTCTGTGCCCCTTTTATTATTTCTGCATTAATGCCCACATTTGAAGCAACCGGCAACAGGCCAGATGCCAAATACTGAACGAGTTTATATCCACACTTTCCTCTCTCAAATAGATCATTAGGAATTGGCATTATTCCAATATCACAATTAGCTAATTCAGAGAGTTCTGTAGATTCTGACCAAGGTATAATCTCATACTTAAATTTAAACCTAGACTCTAATAGAGAATCAGAAAAACCTATTAATCGAACCAGGAAGTCTGTTGATAGAGATAACTCATTTAATGCATCCATAGCAAGTCTGAGGTATTTTGAGGTACTTGGAGAGCCAATCCAAACAATAACAGGTAAAGCCTTAAGCGCAACCCGTGTTTTATAATTTTTCACGTTGATACTGGTACGAATAATCTCAATATTTAGGTTATGTTGTCTATAAAAGGAAGCTAAATAATCATTTCCTACATGAACTTTAGATGCCTCAGCAGCAAGCCTGGGATGCTTATCTTTTAGCCAAGGAACGTCATCATAGTTATGATAAATTGCATCATCGGCATCAATTATAAACTTTCCGGGCAAAAATAAACGTTCAATGAAAAATGGAGTCCATGGAAAAAGTTCTTTCTCTATAATTGTTAAATCATCGAGCCTAAATCGACTACGAATCATCGCAATTACAGATCTTTTTAACATTCCTAAAAAATAGTATAGTCGGTAAATCTTTGAATTTTGATATTTCAGTAGGAGCGCTTTATTTGAAATCAAAGGAGATATACTAACTGAAAACTCAGACGAGAGATTTTCCAAGTACTGCATTGTGCGCACTCTAGATGATGCACCAAGAGAATCATATTTTGTATAAAAGTGTATTTTGGCAATCTTCATTTGCGGCATATTTTTAAAGCCATAAATCCTAATATCTTTGTCCCAAATCTCAAAAATTTTAGTAAAAACCTATATAACAAAAATCCAATAGCGAATATTAAATTATGATGGCCTATCACATAAGCTATGGCGAACACATTAGCCTTAGAACTGAAACCTCCAGGACTCATGTACGAGAGAATATCACAACGTTCAGGAGAATGGTTGGCTAGTAACTCCAAATTTAAATCATAATCAGCATATACCGGAAATTTTTCACGAAACGGACGCTTTTTCAAAATGCTGGCTTTAGTTAAGAGAGATTGATGATGCAGGCGATTGCCAGTTAGAAAATTCTTATAATATGATGACGAACCTATAAAAAGATGAGTATCGATCATGCAATCACCGAAACTCATATCATATTGGACCTTTGGCGGGTTAAATCTTATAAAATAATCACCACAACCTAAAAATATGAGTGACGCATCATCAGGTACCATTTCTATGATGTAATTCATACCATTATAAATCCCTTTATCATAGGAGGATTCGGCTTGAATATATTTACTATTCATAGCTGCTTCCTGAGCAACTTCACGAGTACCGTCACTACTAACAGCATCTTTGATAATCATTTGAACATTATCGTTTAATAAGGGTTTAACCTTGAGAATTGTATGCTTCAAACCCTCACAATCGTTGTAAGCAACAACACCAATAAATATTTTATAGGATTGCATCTATTATTCCTTTGAACAAAGCTTTGAGATAGTTCATTCTTGGCTCGTTACCTCTTATTTCCAGGCTAATTCCAATGAATATAATTTTAGCTAGCAAACGAAGTCGAACTGCTATGGGTATATGACCTTTTTTTAAAGCAAAGATTGTATTCCTTGCTCTGTAATAAATCCGTTTTGAGGAGTGTATTGCAATATTTTTGCCAAGAAATTTAATAGATGATTCACCCAACTGGTGATCAATTACTAACCTTTTTGATACAAATATGTTGTATCCAGAAGATGCTGCGCGATAGAACCACTCTAAGTCGACGAGGTCAATAAACCAGTCGTCAAGCTGCCAGCCAATTTCATTGCAAAATTCGAGTCGCACTACCGAACCACTTTGAATAATCATATCAGCTTCATGTAGTTCAGAATTATTCATTGATATAACATTATTTGAATTAACGCTAAAAGGACCAATTGCAAAAGTATTAGAGGGCGCTTCATTAAAACAACTCAGAGCTAATTGAAGATAATTAGGACAGAGTATTGAATCTTGATCGAGTAAACAGCAATAGTCATAGCCTGCATTCAGCGCATAGCGCAATCCAATATTGCTAGCATAAGCTATCCCACAATTTTCTTCCAAATAAATAACCTTCTCAGCCTTGCACGAAGCCAGGTATTTCAAGACTTTTTCAGAGCTACCGTTATCAATGATTAATAAGGGAACATCGATTGCATGTAAGACCTTACTGAATCTTTTTAAATCTGGCTCAAAAGTTATACAGCAAACAATCATGAGATTGTCGATCTCCGAGCAAAAAGACCTAGGAGTAATAAGAATATGCCATCAAAGCGAGCAAAATATGGATTTGTAGCATTAGCTAATAACAAAAATGCTAATGCAAGGGCATAACCAAAAAAGAAATCTTTTTTACGAAATTTAACTCGTAGCAATTGAGCAATAAAGATTGCAACCAGTGTAAAGATCATACCAAGAAATCCAATAGCTCCTCGCTGGCCAAGAGCGGCATGGTAAGTTAGCTCATAACTCCAAGGAGATACTTCAGAACGAATAAATTCACCAGACGGCATTCCCAAGCCAATTCCCCAAAAAGGATGTTTTTCAAATTCAGCGAGTAAAACCGAGATTTGAGTGGTCCTTGCAGAATCATTTGATCCAGCTAGATTTTCAGCATAAAAATAAAGTAGCTCAATGGGTATAAATATCATGACTAAAGTGCTGAAACCTAATACTAGCAAAGCCGAATAAGTAATCCTTCGAACTGACTGAAAGGAGCTCCACCAAAGTAACCAAAATAAAAGTGTTAGGACTGTCGTGATAATTACAAAGTTTCTTAGCGAGATCATTGCTGTAAGGACTACTAAAAGAAGTAATAAAAATTCCATTGGTGATTTACGCAATGAAAACTTTCTTGAAAAAATATAATACGGGATAAGAAAAGGGAGCGACATTAAACCAGGAGTTGTAAATCCAGCCTGAAAGCTATCTGCACTTATATTGGCCCCTGCCTTTGCTCCAAAGGAAGTTGCTTCCATAAATTGAAAATAACTTTCTAAACCAAAGAAAATCAACGCAATATACATTCCAAGCACATGACACACTATCAAAGACAGTGAGGTTGTAAACCAAAGATCAACAAGTCGATCAGTAACCCTTAAATAAGTTAACAGAATAAAGAAGATTACAGGCCAAAAAATCTCTACTTGTATAACTTTAGCCAGACCTACTGGGCTTGAAGATGAAGAAACAATAGCCAGGATTAAAACAAAAAGTACATAGCAGGTCAGGCATAAAATTGGGACCCACTTATAAGAAACTGTTTCAGTTTCAATAATAGTACTCAAAGTCCAACCACAAAGACTGATTCCTATAAGAGCCACTTTCACATAAAGTAAATCAAAGGCCATTGGAAATACCAGGCTAAGTACGACAAAAATGCCGAAACTAATTGTTGTAGATTTTCTTATAAGTTTCAAAAATTTGATCCGCTTGTTTATTCTCTAAGAGATGTTTTGAGTTGATTTCCCGTTGAGTTGAACTTAAAACATTAATCCCATTGATTGTTTTGGCTGCATCAGATCCAAAATCATCAATATATGGAACAACATAAAAAGCATCTGGATGGGCAATATCGCTCATTTCAGGTCCGCCACCTCCGGATTGAAAACAGAGAGTTTGGCAACCCATTGCGAGCGACTCAAGAAGAATATTAGGGTAATTGTCTTCCAGACTTGGAACTACAACTAAGTCAGATAGAGCTAAGACATCAAGAACCTCAGATTGAGACAATAGACCCAAATTAATGTGATTAATGCATGCCTTCGCTTCAACATTAATCCTACCACCAAACGTTATCAGTGCGAAAGGACGAGAGACAGATTCTAATATCTTAATAGCTTGCTTCGTACCTTTTCTGAGGTCTCTTCCTCCTGTCATAGCCCCCATGCTTATACATAAAGTATTCTTATTATTCATTTCTTTGATAATTTCTAGTTCAGATTGATGTGAGGACTCTAAATTAGAAGATTTTGGCAGAGTCTCATTTAGTAGAATATTAGGTATATGAAAAACATGATTTTGTTCGCCTAAATAAGATGGGGCCACTAGGTTATAGAGCCATCGACTAGGGGTTACCAATACTAAATTTTTAATGTGTTTTTGACGATGTCTTTGTTGACGGAGTGCTAAGAGATCTGCAATCCAATTCTGTTTGGAAAAACGAGGGCTATAGTGATCAAGCCCGAATAAGCCAAAACAATCATGCATAGTTATAACAACTGGTTTATACTTACAGACTTTTGAAACTGCTTGAGCATTAAAAAAGGCTCCGCACACCCAATGAATATGAACTAAATCAGCATCATAGAACTTTAAAAATTCTTTAATCCTTGGTAACCAACCAAAATCACAATCACGATCAATACCTATTAAGATTTTTAAGACTCGGAAGTAAAAAAACATTTGGATTCTATAGTTGAAGTAAGACAGAATATAGTGACTCTTTAAAAACAACAAATAATCATTTTCAGTCACTAATTGAGATGTAAATTCGTTTATATTCTGCGCACCAACCAATCTTTCAGCAGCTACAAAAGCGCCTCCATAGTTCGAATAGTTAATGTGCAATACTTTCATCGATTACTTACCACACCATCTATCACCTCATACCGACGAGAAAATCCCAACTCACTCAAATCTCGATGAGAAACTGTAAAGAAGCTAGTCTCTGGATAGTTTTTGATAATTTCAGTAATAATAAGGTGTTCAGTCTCTTTATCAAGTGATGCTGTCATCTCATCTGAAAAACATACTAGTTCTGAATGATAAAGAGCCCGCATAATATTGATTCGTTGACCCTCACCTCCAGATAAATTTAGGCCTCCCTCCTTTATCTCAAACAAATAAGGATTGTCTACAAAATCAAGACATGCTGAGCTTAAGGCAACATTGAAACGACTTGGATCCAACTCTTTAGATTCCTCCCTCAAAAACAAATTATCAACTATAGTTCCCTTGACTAAAGCTGATTGCTGAGGTGCAAAACCTGACCTGGATCTTAATTCGTAAAAAAACCTATCTGAGTTGATATTCTTGCCATTTAAAGAAACCGATACAGACTCAAAATTTAAACTACCAATCAAGAGCTGTACCAAGGTTGTTTTACCACCTCCGCTTTTCCCGTAAACAAGGACATTTTCTCCAAGCCTAAATTCGATTGGTTCGCCACAAATGCAAAATGAACCCATCACATACTTGTAATCATGAATACGGACTAGATCACCCTTTTTTAGATCAAATAAGGCATTAGATTTTCTATCAACTGATAGTTTTGGTGGAAAAGTAGTTGAGAACCTATTCACAACATCTTTTGCCGCATTAAGGTTAAATCTCACCAGGTTCAGATTCTGTATTACAATTTGCAATGACGGAATCCCTCTCAGTATTACTCCAAATGCAAGCACCAAATCTTCTGCTTTAAAAATTAACCCTAGGTTTAGTGTTGACAAATAAATTGATGCAAGAAAGATCAGGAAAAATAGCCCCTCAATTAGAAGTCTTGGAGTGATCAAGAACAATTGCTGAGCGGTCTGACTCTGACGATATCCTATAGCAGATTTTTCAAAATTTTCTTCAGCCTTATCCAAAACCTGATAAAACTTAAATACATTTCTGTTTTGCACTAATGAGATAGCCTGAGCAAATCGACCTGTATTCGCTAAGTATCGCTTATCACCAAACTTTATTAATGAGCGGCTTAAGGGTTGACGCAGTATCATAAAACCTGCAAATAATAAGCCTAGTCCAGATATAGTTGCCAAAGGGTAAAAGATACCAGACAGCATCAGCAGGATGCTAAGAAAAATCGTTCTCACAGCCACCGTTAGCAATGGCACCACATAATTGGCTCCAAAGTTATCAGACTCTGCAATAACCGATCTAACTATATCGCTCTGATCCTGACCGGACTTATACTGAGGAGCATAAGCTAGTTGCTGAGTTGATACTTTCTGCGCCATGTCATAACTGAACGCAAAGAGACTATATTGTGCATACATTCTGAGTAATATTGCTGCAAGAATGAAGAAGAGCAAAAAGATAGAGTAACTTGCAATAAAACTGTCACGAGAAAGACCAACAGGAAAAAACTCAGGAATAGGTTGATTGGTAGCAACACCAATCAAAGGGATAAAAGCCGCTAACATACATAATTCAAAAAATGCAGCTACAGATGACCAAAAAACTATTTTGGTTGCTGACTTTTTAGTCGCAGCTAGCGCCTTAAAAAAAGGCTTAGCTAGTTCAAATATGCGCATGTAATCTCGCTCGCTCAAGATCACTCGCCGTATCTATAGCCACAATAGAATCTTTTACTTCTATCATATCCACACGATAACCAAGCTCTAAAAATCTCAGGATCTCAATATCTTCAATTTTCTCCAATGGTGTCTTTTCGATACTTGAAGAAAAATCCTCTAAGACAGCTTTTCGAAAACCATAAATACAAACTTGTTTCTTTAAGGCATAACTTTCCACAGAGTTTTTACTACCTGGAATATCAGCCCTTGACATATAAATTAGGCGTCCATCTGGCGCGGTGACTACTTTAGGAATATTTTTATTATTACGATCTTTTGTAGAGCAATAACAACCGATCACATCAGAGTCCCCTTTAGAAATTAACTCAAATACTTTAGAAATCTCCGAAGGTTCAATAAAAGGCTCATCGCCCTGAACATTCACAATAAACTTGGCACCAATTGATTTATTAGCTATTGCAATTCGATCTGTTCCAGTTTTTGCAGGGCCTGTCATTATGCACTCCACCCCAAATTTATCAGCAACTTTGGCAAGAGCAACATCTTCCGTGGCCAAAACAACATTCTCAGAACCAACAGCCTCAGAAGAAGCTTTTATAACCCATGCTAGAACGGGTATGCCATTAATCTCTTCCAAAAGCTTATTAGGTAGGCGTGTGCTACTAAGACGTCCAGGAATAACAACTTTAGTGTTCATTAAAAAACTCCAAATTTTCTATACAGAGAAGATTTTTTTTATTAGCCAGCTCTTTAAGTCTTTTTGAGTGCGCACTGAAGCCATGTAAAGCTACACAATCAATACCTGCGACATCACAAGCTTCAATATCAGCTATCGAATCACCAAAATATAGAAGGGTCTCATTCGGCATTAGCTCTTTTAAACGGCTTAAAACAAATGACTTTTTATCTGGCGACCCAAATATATTTCGTTGATCACAAACAAAGTGTTTTGGCAATAAAATATCAAGCTCCGCTTTGCTTGAACCAGATACAAAAATGGGATTTTCCCCTGACAATTCTTTAATTCGTCTGGCATTTATTTGGATTAATGGATGCACCATAGCTTCCATTTTTTTGCCATAGTTATCGGTTAGTAAATCAATATTTACATTATTACCCAGAAGATCGGCAGCAAATTCCATATGCCAACGGCGAGTTTTTCCAAAATTTAAACGAAAATTCTCAACTAATGCATTTACTTTATCTTGAGGGCCTAAAGGAAGAAGTAATTCATGATATGCTTGGATTTTATTTAAATTACTATCAAAGACAACTCCATCAACATCATAAATATAAGTTGTTTTAATCATAAAAATTCCAATGACACGTAAATGGAAGGTCATAGACTGTTTCAGAAAGAGTTTCTACGTTAATACCTAGGTTTTTTAATTCTGCGATTGCACTGGTCATCTCTCTCAACTCACTTATGTCTATTCCTTTTCCATCAGCACCTATCCAAAATATATTTTCAGCTCCACACCACCAACAATATAGTGTTGCATATATAATTGTTAGCTCCTCTCGCAAATTTACTAGGCCTTCCTTATTAATGCCATAATTTTCTCCAATCTCATATGATGCGTTATAGTTAACATTCAACCCAGAAACATCACTAAACCGAACTCGATCACTAATTATCGGAATCTTAGTTTTGGTTAGAGTTTCTAAGATACGAGTAAAATTGAGATTTCTTAAAGCAAAAATGCCATCACACTTATCAATAAATGAACATCCATTGATCGAAAATATTTTCCAATCCTTTTTTGTTGTCAAGGTTGATACAGCCTTTATATCAATGCTGTGATTAGTATTATTAACAACTAGTACAACTGACTTTTCTAACAAATCCATAGGCTCTGATTTGTCATGAATCAGAGGACCTAAGTCAGCTACAAGGGCAAGAGAAGCTTGCAATACTTGTGCTGAAAATTTGTTAGGGTAATCAGATTTAGCTATCTCTTGAATACAATTGATCTTTGCATGGGTATCGAGTTTAGTAACCCCTACTAACTGCTGAATGTAAGTTGGATGTAAAGACATTTTTGCACCTAACTCATAGAACATAGATCGTCCCCACCCTAACTTAACTTTTAGTGGTTGAAATACACTTTCAACTGCTTCGATCAATTTTATAGATGAAGAGTCAGGTCCACCATAATTTTGTTGATGGACCTCAGTTTCATAATTTCCCGCTCCACGACCCATGCCTGTAATTGTTGAGTCTATCCAGGTGGCACCGCAGTCAATTGCCGTTTGAACATTAATGCTCGCTTGCCCCATATTATTATGTGCATGAAAACCTAGAGCACCATGCCAGCTCTGTTTAATTGTACTCATGACTCGCTCGATATCTTTAGGTACCATATTTCCAAGCGAATCAGCAAAATAAAGACACTCCGTCTCGACTGGCAAGAAAGAAATGAATTCCAATATCTTATCATCGGAAAGTTGGCTGACCTGCATAAGATTAATAGCAACTTTATAACCTAGATTTGAGAGTTCTTTTAAATCATCAGTAATTAAAGAAATTTCATGCTGATTACACGCAATTCTTACCAGAGATATAACTGACTCACTCTCTTTGGCAAAACTAGTAAGAATTTTATTAGTATCATCTGCAATCAACTCCTTGGCGTCCACCATTACTGCAACTGGCTTTGCAAGACCAGTTAACATCTCATCTAAAAATTGTTCATGACAGTAAGCAAATGGGCCTTTATAGTTATCTTTAATTATTTGGCGCAGGCCAACTTCGACGTAATCTACTGCAATATCATTGACTGCTGCATAATATTTGTCTAAAAGGTCTTCACTGTAACACCAATTAGTGTAGTAACCGCCGTCTCTCAAAGTACAATCTAACCAACAAATAGACATAAAAACCTCTCCTAATATTTTAAAATAATTTCTTTAATCATAATTTTACCTTTGATTTGTTATACCAATTAACAAATTTTTGGATGCCGTTAGCAATAGAAGTTGATGGTCTAAATCCAATCTCATTTGCAAGGTCATCTATATCTGCAAAGGTAGTAGGCACATCTCCAGGCTGCATGGGCAAAAAAATTTTTTTTGCTTTAGAGCCGCATGCGTCTTCAATTGCAGCTATGAAATCTTGAAGGGTCACAGGGTTATTATTTCCAATATTATAGAGGCGATAAGGAGGCTTAGCTGCAGTATATTTATTTTTACAAGGAGTAGGAACTTTATCAATAACGCTAACTATGCCTTCAACAATGTCATCAATGTAAGTAAAATCCCGCTTCATATCGCCATTATTGAAAACATTAATGGGGTCACCACTCTGTATAGCCTTAGTAAACTTATAATAGGCCATATCCGGTCTTCCGTAGGGGCCATAGACAGTAAAAAATCTAAGTCCTGTTATAGGAATGTCAAAAAGATGACTGTACGAATGCGCCATTAATTCATTTGACTTTTTAGTCGCTGCATAAAGAGAAATAGGATAATCAGCACGGTCTTCAGTGCTAAATGGCTGTTTCACATTCATTCCATAGACTGAGCTTGAACTGGCGTAAACCATGTGTTTTACCTTTGAGTATCTACAGCCTTCTAGGACATTTACAAAACCCACAATGTTTGAATCCACATAAGCGTTAGGGTTTTTTAGAGAGTATCGCACCCCAGCCTGAGCAGCAAGATTAAGAACAGCATCGAAAGAATGGTCTGAAAATAATTGCTCCATAAATACTCTATCTGAGATATCTGCCTTAAAGAAAGTAAAACTTGAAAACCTAGGATTCTTGGCTATTTTATCCAGCCGAAGCTTTTTTAGTGATGGATCATAATAATCATTAAGATTATCAATACCAATTACTTCATCACCTCGGTTTAGTAGCGCTTGAGTTAGATGAAACCCAATAAAACCAGCAGCGCCTGTTACTAATACTTTCACTTAATCATTTCCAAATAGATCCCTTGTAAATACTTTTTTTTCAACATCATTAAGCTCAGCACACATACGATTTGAAATAATTAGATCTGAAATATTCTTAAATTCATCAAGCGACTCTAAAATCCTAGACTGAAAGAACTCAGTCTCATCATAAGTTGGTTCATAGATCACCACTTTTATGCCCTTTGCCTTTATCCTTTTCATAATGCCTTGAATAGCGCTTGATCTAAAATTATCCGAACCCTGTTTCATGACTAGCCGATAAATACCAACTACTTTTGGTTTTAGTTTTATAACGGCGTCGGCAATATAATCTTTTCGAGTTGTATTTGATGACACAATGGCTTGGATTAATGTCTGAGGTACCTTATCGTAGTTAGCCAAAAGTTGTTTGGTGTCCTTTGGTAGGCAGTATCCACCATAACCAAAAGAGGGGTTACTGTAACCAACTCCAATTCTGTCATCAAGGCATACGCCATTAATAATGTTTTTAGTGTCTAAGTCATGTGCCAAGGAGTATGAATCAAGCTCATTAAAAAATGATACCCTCATAGCTAGGTAAGTATTGGCGAATAGTTTGATCGCCTCAGCCTCTGTTGATCGAATGAAGAGCGTTTCAATATTCTCCTTTTCTGCTCCCTGTTTTAGCAAGCGCGCAAATTCTAAGCTAGCATTACATTGACTTCCCACAATGATCCTTGAAGGATATAGGTTATCTCTAAGAGCTTGACCCTCCCTTAAGAACTCAGGAGAGAAGACAACCCGTCCAGTCTCGAACTTTTTTTGAAGCGATTTTGTATGTCCTACTGGAATGGTTGACTTTATGACTACCAAAGCTTCTTTATTGAAACTGAGAGCATCCTCAACTACGGTGTCAACCGAGCTAGTATCAAAACGGTTTGTGTTATTGTCATAGTTCGTGGATGTCGCAACTATGACAAAGCTGGCACCCTCATAGGCAGCTTTCTTATCCAGTGTAGCGGTCAAGGACAAGGACTTTTCAGTCAGATATGACTCAATTTCTATATCGGCTACTGTAGATTGCTTATTATTAATTCTGTCAACTCTTTCAGCATCAATATCCAGAACTGTTACATCATTATGCTGCGCCAAAAGAACCGAGAGTGACATGCCCACATACCCAGAACCTACGATAGTAATTTTTGTTTTAATCACAAAATTTAGCCCTTTTTTTACCTACAGCCTTACAAGCGCATTCTTGTTAAGACCTATTTTAACAATGAAATTATACTTATCAGGCTCTAACATTTTTCGCGGTTGTGCCAAAACCAAGCACTCTTAATAATATCATTGAGATCATTATACTTAGGATTCCAGTTGAGCTCACGTAAACTTAGCTCATTGTCTGCTACCAGTACTGCAGGATCTCCGATACGTCGGTCATTAATCTGATAATGGATTTCGTTATTGGTGATAAACTCACAACCCTTAATCACCTCAAGAACAGAAAATCCATCACCATTGCCCAAATTGAAGGCAGAAAATCCTTTGTTTTCTTGCATATACTCAAAAGCTAGTAAATGAGCTTGAGCAAGGTCAGTTACATGCACATAATCTCGAACACACGTTCCATCAGATGTAGAATAATCACCCCCAAATACTTTTAAATTTATCTCATTTGAAAGCACCGCCTTTAAAACGCTGGGTATTAAATGAGTCTCAGGATCATGGAGCTCACCTATTTCGCCCGATTCATGAGCCCCAGCTGCATTGAAGTATCTAAGGCAAGTCACGTTAAAACCATAAGCGATGCACATATCTCTGAGCATATTTTCAACCATTAACTTACTCTGGCCATATGGGTTAATAGGGTTTTTGGAGTGATCCTCTCCGATTTTATTAGTTAGTGGATGACCAAAAATAGCCGCAGTGGATGAAAACACTAGATTAATCAAATCATTTTTACGCATCTCGTTGAGTAAATTTAGTGTGCCAACCACATTATTTTGATAATAGAGATCTGGTTTTTTAACCGATTCACCCACCAATGATTTGGCAGCAAAATGGATGACACAATCAAAGTCGCGACCCTTAAGCAATTTTGCTAACTTATCTTGATCAAGAAGATTTACGCGAAGGATTTCACATTCCTTTATTGCCCAATCATGGCCTGTTGAGAAGTCATCAAGCACTACAACCTCACAGTCATGCTCCTGAGCATACCTGACCATGTGTGAACCAATATAACCCGCGCCACCTGGAATCAATAATTTCATAATAATTCTGTTATTGGACTAAACTCGAAAACTTTTTTTATAGAATACAAAAACCCACTAGAAGTAATTTATTGAGTTTTTACACTTAAAACATAATGCCTTATAAGCACTAATAAAACACTTAGCACTCCGCCAAATAATGCGATTAAAATACAAATGAAAGCTCGTTTAGGTTCTGATTTTCGCTCCATTACTGCAGGAGGGTCTATGAAATCAAAAACGTAAAATTGATTTGCTTCAACTAGTGTTAACTTTTTAGTTTGCTCTTGCAGTAATTCAGCCAAGACTTGCTTAATTTCAGACAAACCAGTCATTGAAATTTGCTGATTAAGATAACTAACAGCCATTTCTGATTCTAATTTATCTTTTTGTCTGTAAAAACTATTAACCTCGTTTACAACCAACTCTGCCCATTGCTTAGCTATGAAAGGTGATTGATGTTTGATTGATATGGTTACAAACCCAGTTTTTTTATCCTCACTTAAGCTTAGTTTTGATTTAAATACTTCGAAGCTTTTTTGAACACTTGGTATGTTTTGCTTTGGGTTAGAATATTCTCCAATCCAAGTATTGGTATTTATATTATAAATATTATTATTGAAAGACACTTTATTTGTTTCAGAATCCCAAGATTTAACTGCCATAAGATCTGGTAGATAAATATTTGTTAGGATATTATTTTCAAAGAAACTTAAAGAGTTAATCTTTTTTAATGCTTTTACAGAATTATCCTCATTGCCACCAGAAGGAAGACCTATACCTGCAAGCCCTACAAGGCTGCTATAACCTCTTAGAGTTCCAGAAATACTGCTAGATGAGTTAACAGGAACAAGTAAAGCTTTTGACTCGTATATATTTGGTAAAAGGAGGCTATAAATAACTCCAATAATAGATATAAAAGCTGTCACAGAAACAATAATCCATTTTCCTTCAAATAGAACATAAATGATTTCTCGAAGGTCTACTTGATCATCAAAATCATTAGGGGTTTTGTTAGTATAATTTTCTTGCATAAAAAATCTTAATCGATATATGAGTTAAGTTTATCGTATTCTTGTTTCTTTTTGATAATAAATTTCTTAGTTATAGCTGCTTTTTTTCTAATACCCTTCGGCGTTAAAATATATGCATAGTTTATTTTTTTGTTTGATTTACTAAAGTTAACTACTTTAATAAATCCAATATTTATTAATGCTTTAAGGCAATAATTTACCTTGCCAATACTTAAACCAGTTTTTTCAGCTATTTGTCTTTGAGATGCATTGGAATCACATTGGATAATATGCATAAGATCTAATTGGTCTTCTGTGATGTTTTGAAATTTAATCATAATAATTTTCCAATAGTTATTTGGATATAAAAAATAATTTGAATTGATAGCTACCGCACGGATTTTAACTAAATGCTTTGACTTAATTAGTACCGTTCAACTATTGAGCGATTATAATTTAGATATCTGTAATAGGCAATGCTTCCTATGAGGTAAGATATTTTATCGGGATTGCAACTCTTCTCATAGAGCCAAGAAGATTGAAAAGGACGACAGCTCTCTCTCGAGAAGGTAGTGAGAAAATTTTTACAATATTCCCTTTTAAAGAACCTTTTTTAACAAAAGCTTCTTGCCCTATTTTCATTTGTGAAACTATTGGGTCTATTTTTGATGCATGCTGAGCTATTTCCATAGCCTTAATATCTTCATTTGACAAAAGGGGTATATTATCTCCAAATTTTATAATATTTTTTATGCCCATCGTGTATTTAAGAGCTGAATAATTTTTAAGACTAGTATTGATAAAAATGTACCCAGGAAAGAGTGCTTCCTCTTTAGAGTTAGAATTAGTTTTTTTTATTGTTATTTTCGGCAAGTAATAATTAAATTTTTGATTTAACAGGTTGCTTTCTACTCTTTTGACTTCGTTAATTTTATATGTTGCTACAAACCAATCTTTATTCATATTAAGTGGTGCCCGAGGCCGGACTTGAACCGGCACGATATTTCTATCGAGGGATTTTAAGTCCCTTGTGTCTACCAATTCCACCACTCGGGCATTTTCTAAAAAATTTACTTCTTGTTCAAGATTTGATTATACGTTTTATATTTTAAATAGTTAATATTAAGGAGAGCTTTTCTAATCTTTCTAAATCTTTATTGCAATTTGTGGAGGCTGAGGCCGGAATCGAACCGGCGTACACGGATTTGCAGTCCGCTGCATGACCACTCTGCCACCCAGCCATTTTATTTAATTTTACCTTGAGCTCTTAAATCTTTCCTGATCTTCGTTGCGCTGATAGACTCTGTATCTGAATTAAATGATTCTTCTTCTATTTTATAACCTACACCGCGCCCAAAAGTAATATTAGTTATATTAGGAACAAGCTGAATAATAAAGTCCACATTTATTTTATACCCTAATGATTTTAGCTTTTCTGAAATATCTTCCGATATTTCTTTAAATGAAAATGGATTATCATCCTGGCCCTTACCTCCGGAAGAATTCTGGACATCTCTGACCTGAATTATTACCTGTCCAGTTTTTAATAGCGCTCTTTCAAAAAGTGCTGAATGACCCTCATGCCAAGGCTGCCACCTTCCTAGAAGAAGCACCGTTGGTTTTTTTGTATCAAACATTTCTAATTAAATCTGCTATTTCAGAAGGACTATACTGATTCCACTCAGAAATCTTTAAATTAAAATTTTCTGGCTCCTCAAAAATCTTATCTGTATCCTTATAGTTGCTCTGCTTAATTGTATCCATCCAAATACAATAGTCAGCATCGAATATTTTTCTTGTATTTCTTTTTGGACATATAAAATCACAGATTACAATTCTTCCATTTTCCTTTTCAAAATCAGCAAGTGCTTTCATTCTAAAGCTTTGTCTCATTCGTCCTTCATCCGAAAAATCCCAATCATTAGCCATCTCTCTTAAATTATCTGCATTATACCAAGCACAAGAAAGCTCTTTTTGTAAAAGTTTTGAAAGGAACGTTTTACCGCTTCCTGATAAACCCATTATTAAAATCTTCATTATATACCGAGCTTCACAAGGTCTTTTTGATTTACTACGCCAACTAATTCATCATCCTGCATTACAGCAAGACATCCTATCTTTTTTTTTGCCATTATATTCAAACAATTCGAAGCCAAATCATCAGGGCTTACCGAAAGAAAGCTTTTACTCATAATATCTTGAGCAGTCATATCGAAAAAATAATTAGATTTATCAATAGCTCTTCTAATATCTCCATCAGTTATTAAACCAATAACTTTATTATCTTGATCCTTTACAAATGCAACACCCATTCCTTTCTCAGAAATAATCTTTATTACATCTTTTGATAGCTCATCATGATTAATGATTGGCATTTCATCTCCTGAAGCCATTACATCTTTTGCTGAAAGAAGTAATCTCTTTCCCAAAGTACCTCCAGGATGTGACTTTGCAAAATCTTCAGGTTTAAAATCTTTTTTGTCCATTAATGAAATTGCTAAAGCATCCCCCCACACAAGAGTTGCTGTGGCACTAGAAGTTGGAGCAAGATCAAGTGGGCAAGCTTCTTTTTCCACTTTTATCAACTGATGATAATTAGAAATCTTTGATAATGTTGATTTATCATTTCCCGATACACCAATAACAGAGCAGCCTAATTTCTTTATAATTGGAATCGTTTTAAGTAAATCCTCGGTCTCACCTGAGTAACTTATTGCAACTACAATATCATCGCTTTGAATCATTCCAAGATCTCCATGGAAAGCCTCTGTTGAATGCATGAAAAATGAACTAGTACCGGTACTTGATAAAGTAGCAGAAATTTTCTTACTTATATGTCCAGATTTTCCAATTCCAGTAAAAATTAAACGGCCTTTACATGCATAAATAACATTTACAATTTCTTCAAAGCTCTCATCAATGTAATCCTTTAAGCCAATAAGAGCCTCTACCTCATCATCAATAACTCGCTTAGCTATATCTATTATTTTTCTATCTTTGCTCATTTCTTAAAAGTTGAGATTGTATATTGAAAACCTGTTTGAATTGTAACTAAAAGAGCGATTATAAGAATAATGTCGGCAAAGAAAAGAACAATCATATTATTAATTGAAAGGCCAAAAAGATACATTAATATGGCAAACATTTGAATTGCAGTTTTTGTCTTTGCTAAAAAAGTTACTTTTGTTTTATGAGATTGATTGTTTCTGGCATTTATATCTCTCAAGGCAGCAACCCAAATTTCTCTGGAAATAATTACCGCGGAAATAAATCCAATCAAAAAGCTTTCAAGGTTGACACTTAAACCAATTAAAACGAATACTATTAATAGTTTATCGGCAATTGGATCTAAGATTTCACCTAATACAGACTCAGAATTTGTTTTTCTTGCAATGTAACCATCAAGAAAATCTGAAAACGAGGCGACACCAAATAATAATAAAGCTACCAAATATTGACTTTCAAGATATAAAAATAAATAAATTAATATTGCACAGAAAATTCTTGATATAGTTATGGCATTAAGTATCTGTGAGATCATATTACTTGTTTAATTTCTGATGCCATTGTCTCATTAATATTTTTGATAGTCATTAAATCATCCTTTGAAGCTTCTTTTATAGCTTTAAGACTCTTAAACTTTTTAAGCAAAGCTTTTTTAGTTATTGGGCCTATGCCCTTAACTGAATCCAATGCTGAATACTTATTTGATTTGCGTATTTTTTTTCTTGATGCTGTTATTGCAAACCTATGCGACTCATCTCTTAGCTCATTTAAAAGCTTAAAAGATTCTGAATGAGGATCTATTTCTAAGACTCCCTTATTTGTATATATCGTTTCAGTAGCTCTTATCCTTCCCTTACCCTTAGCTATTCCTAAAACAAGGATTCTTTCCATATCAAATTTTTTGAGTATTCTGTTAGTAAACTTTAATTGAGTCCTTCCACCATCAATTAAAATCAAGTCAGGTATCTTGCTTTTATAATATTTTAATCTCCTTGAAATTACATGTTCCATTGATAAAACATCGTTACCAGCAATATCATTTGGAATATTGAATAGTCTGTAATCTTTTTTTGAAGCTCCGCTATCTGAAAATACCACGCATGATCCAACTCCCTGTTGCATATACTGATGGCTTATATCGAATGCATCTATTCTTTCGATTTTTTTAACTCCTAGCTTCTCAGAAAGTTCTTTATAGGCAAAAGCATATTTTTCTTTTTTACTTAAATGATTCTTGATTATTTGAGAGGCATTATTTTTTGCAAGCGAGACTATAGGACTTATAAAAGAATTCCTTGTTTTTGGGAAAACTATTTTGTCAGAAATATTATCCCTAATACATTTCTTTATAAGAAAAAG
>MDSV01144858.1_pt1 | contig 19808 bp, 16 predicted proteins | sample 810851 | NCBI WGS metagenome assembly MDSV01 (sample SAMN05326640, study PRJNA326480) | marine metagenome | isolation source: seawater | place: Atlantic Ocean: North East | collected 2012 | reverse complement strand
TTAAAACTGTTCAAGATGTTATAGGTATTTTAAAGTCAGAGTTTGAAGATTAATAAATAATTTTTATATGTCAGAAACAAAAAGTGTAAGATTAAATAAGTTAGTAAAAGAATTTAACGTCAGTATTGATAGAATCTATTCATTTTTAGAATCAAAGGGTATAGAGGATTTAAAACCAAATACAAAAGTATCTCATGATATTTATATGGATTTATTAGGAGAGTTTGATTCAGAAAAAAAAGCAAAATTATCTGCTGATTTACTAGCAAAAGAAAAAGAGCTTGAAAGAGCAGAAGAAATTATTAGAAAAAAAGAAGAAGAAGAAAAAATAATATTAGAAAAGTCTAAACAAGAGAAGATCATTGATAATATTATTCCTGAACAAAGTAAAGAGAGTGTTTCAGAAAAGAAAACAAATCAAATTTCTACTAATGTAGAAAAAATTAGAGGAATTAAAGATACAGGAGAAAAAATTGATTTAGATAAATTTAAACCTAAAGAAGTTCCTGCAGATTTAAAAAAGAAAAGAAAGCGAATAATAAAACCAAAGATTGATCCATCGAAATTTAAAAAAGCTAAGCAAAACAAAAAAAATGTAGTTGAAATTAGTGAAGAAGAAACACAAAAGAGAGTAAGAGAAACGTTAGCAAAATTACAAGGTGGAGGAAAAAAATCATCTGTTAAAAATAGAAAAGAAAAAAGATTAGCACATAAAGAAGTTGCTGAAAGAGAAAATTTAGAAAAAGAAGCATCTAATAAAATTATAAAAATTGCAGAATTTGCAACTGCTAATGAATTAGCTACATTAATGAGTGTAACAGTAAATGAAATTGTTACAACATGTATGAGTCTTGGAATGATGGTAAGTATGAATCAAAGGTTAGATGCAGAGACTATACAAATGTTAGTTGAAGATTTTGGTTTTCAAGTTGAGTTCGTTGGTGCTGATGTGCAAGAATCAATTGATGAAATAGTTGATGAGGAATCTGAATTATTAGAGAGAGCACCAATTATAACTATAATGGGACATGTTGACCACGGAAAAACTTCACTCATGGACTACATTAGAGAAACTAATGTTATTGCTGGTGAATCTGGTGGAATAACTCAACATATAGGAGCTTATGAAGTTTCATTAAAAAATGGTAAAAAAATAGCGTTTTTGGATACACCAGGACATGAGGCATTTACCGCTATGAGAGCAAGAGGTGCAAAAGTTACAGATATTGTTGTTATAGTAGTTGCCGCGGATGATAGAGTTATGCCACAAACAAAAGAAGCTATTAGTCATGCTCAAGCTGCTGGTGTACCTATTATTTTTGCAATTAATAAAATTGATCGACCAACTGCTGATGCAGAAAAAATTAAAGGTGAGTTAGCTGAAATGAACTTTTTAGTTGAAGATTGGGGAGGTAAGTATCAATCACAAGATATTTCTGCAAAAGAAGGAACTGGAATTTCTGAAATTCTTGAAAAAATTCTTCTTGAAGCAGAAATGCTAGCTTTAAAAGCTAATCCTAACAGAAATGCACAAGGAACTGTAATTGAAGCTTCATTAGATAAAGGGAAAGGTTATTTAACAACTCTTTTAGTTCAAAAAGGAACTTTAAAAGTAGGAGATTATGTTTTAGCAGGTTCATTCTCCGGAAAAGTAAAAGCTTTATTAGATGAAAGAGGAGCAAATAAAAAAGAAGCAGGACCCTCTACACCAATTGTTTTGTTAGGACTTGATGGAGCCCCAACAGCAGGTGATGATTTTTATGTTATGGATAGTGAGCAAGAAGCTAAAAAAATTGCCTCAAAACGTTCACAGTTACAAAGAGAACAAAGTGTAAGAACACAAAAACACTTAACTTTAGATGAAATTGGCAGGAGAATAGCTTTAGGAGATTTTCAAGAGATAAATGTTATTGTAAAAGGTGATGTTGATGGATCAATTGAAGCATTGTCAGACTCATTAGAAAAACTATCTACTGATGAAATAAAAGTTAATATTATTCAAAAAGCGGTGGGTCAAATATCTGATTCAGATGTAATGTTAGCTGCAGCATCTGATGCAATTATTATTGGATTCCAAGTTAGACCTTCTTTATCTGCAAGAAAACTTGCTGAATCTGAAGAAATAGATATCAGATTATATTCTGTTATTTACAAGGCAATTGAAGAACTACAATTGGCTATGGAGGGTATGCTTTCTCCAGATGTAGAAGAAAAAATTGTTTGTAATGTTGAGGTTCGTGAAATTTTTAAAATCTCTAAAATTGGAACTATTGCTGGATGTATGGTTATTGATGGTGTCATTAAAAGGAATAACAATATAAGATTAATAAGAGATGGGGTTGTTGTTTACACTGGTATTTTATCTTCATTGAAAAGATTTAAAGATGATGTTAATGAAGTACGGAAAGGCTTTGATTGTGGTATGTCAATTGAAAATTATAATGATATAAAAGTTGGTGATATAATAGAAGCATTTGAAGAAATTGAAGTAAAGAGAGCTTTAAAATAACTAATTTAAGTCAGTAATTGAAATAATCTCAGGTACCGGATAAGTATCAGTAAAATGTTTTTTTATTAAGTCTTTGATTTTTAAAGCCTCTAGCTTTGTTCTACAATTACCTACTCTAATTCTATAATATGGTTCTTGGTACTCAAGAAAAACTGGGATATCAGGAAACAATTTAATAAATTTTAGTTTTATTTTGACAATCTCAGATTCTTTAGCTTTAAATTTTAATTGTAATCTCCAACCGTTAATTCCACCTGTATTTCTTAAAATATTTTCATATTTATGTACTAAATAGTTTATTCCTTTTTCATTTTTGATTTCACATTTGGTGTTTTCATTTTGAGAAAAAATTAAAATTGGAAAAAAATAAATAATAAACACAATAACTTTCATATTTCAAAAATATAAAATTTAATAGTTATCATTTATTATTTTTGTGATATGATCAAAAGATTTAAGTATATCTATAAAATAAAATCTTGTGAAGATATATTAAACAAGTTACTTTTTATAAGTAATTCAGTCTCATATATAAATATTTTAGTTTCTAACAGTGAATCACAATCTAATATTTTACCAAAAGATTATGTGAATTATGATTTAATAGCAGGAGTAGACAGTTTAAATTACTTAAGATCAAACAAAAATTCTCTAAAATCATTAAAGAACTTTCATAATAAGAATAAAGATTGGTTATTTGGGTATATTTCATATAACCTGAAAAATGAAATAGAAAGTTTTAATGATAATAACCAAGATAAAAATGATAAAATTCATTTTTTTGTTCCTAAATTTTTATTATTAGTAAAAAAAACAACTCTTGAAGTCTTAACTTATGAGTCAAAAGAAAATACAGATAAATTTATCAATGTAAGTGCTGATTTTAAATATGAGAAAGCAAAAAACATTACATTGTCATGCGTAGAGTCTAAGGAAAAGTACATAAAAAAAATAAATTTGATAAAAGAAAATATTCAAAGAGGTGATATTTACGAAATGAATTATTGTATTGAGTTTTTTGCTAAAAATGTAAAAATTATACCACAACAATTATTTTTAGAACTTAATTCAGCTACAAGATCACCATTTGCAGCATTTATGAAGTTAAATGACAATTTTATTCTTTGTGCAAGTCCTGAAAGATTTCTTAAGAAAAAGCATAGTTCTTTAATTTCACAGCCAATTAAAGGTACAAGTTCAAGAGGAAGTACAATACAACAAGATAAATCTTTATTTTATAAATTAAATAAAAGTGAAAAAGATATTGCTGAAAACGTAATGATTGTAGATTTAGTTAGAAACGATTTGTCAAAAATTTCTAAAAAATCAAGCGTACATGTTGAGGATTTATGCAATGTTTATGGTTTTGAGTATGTATATCAAATGATTAGCACAATATCTTCACAATCAAAATCAAATATCCACTTCACAGATATTTTAAAATCAGCATTTCCAATGGGATCGATGACTGGTGCACCAAAGCTTAGAGCTATGGAGTTAATAGATTCATATGAAGAAAAAAATAGAAATTTTTACTCTGGATCGTTAGGTTATATAGATCCAAACGGAGATTTTGATTTTAATGTAATAATAAGAACAATTGTTTATAATGCTATACAAAAGTACCTTTCAGTAGGTGTAGGTGGTGCAATTACTGCAAAATCAGATCCTGATCTTGAGTACAAAGAGTGTTTAATTAAAATTAACCCGATAATTAAAGCTTTAAATTGTGATTGATAGACAAGTTTATAATTATATTATTAGTAATAATCTATTTTCAATAAAAAAAGATAAAATTATTCTTGCTATTAGTGCTGGTGCTGATAGTGTTTGTTTATTTCATATTTTCAGATCTTTTGGTGTTAATATGGAGCTAGCACACTGTAATTTCAAGTTAAGAGATAATCATTCTGATGAAGATGAATATTTTGTTAAAAAACTAGCTAATAAATATAAAATCAAATTTCATGTAAAATCATTTGAAACATCTCATTATGCCAAAAAAAATAAAGTATCAATACAAATGGCTGCTCGACAACAAAGGTATAATTGGTTTAAATCTTTGTTAATAAATAGAAATGCTAATTATATTGCAACAGCTCATCATAAAGATGATTCAATAGAAACATTTTTTATTAACTTGATTAGAGGAAGTGGTATTAGAGGACTAGCAGGTATTAAACAAACTGAAAAAGTAATTAGACCTTTTTTAAGTATTGAAAAAATTCAGATCATTAAATTTTTACGTAAAAATAAATTTAAGTATAGAGAAGATATTACTAATAGTTCCTTAAAGTACTTACGTAATAAAATTCGAATTAAGTTAATTCCATTATTATTAAACTTTAACCCATCCATTAAAGAAAATATTTTTAATGAAATGAAAATTTTAGAAAATACTAGCATTGTTTTTTCAGATTATGTTAATCAGATTAGACAAAAAATAGTGGTACAAAAATCTGATGCTTTTTATATTAATATTTCAAATTTAAATAAATTATCACCATTAAAAATTTATTTGTTTGAATTGTTACGTCCATTTGGTTTTGTAAAAATTGATGATATTATAAGTTCTTTAAATGGTCAAAGTGGAAAGAGGTTTTATTCAAGAACTCACAAGTTAATAATAGATAGAGAAAGCATTATTATTACAAAAAATCAAGACATAAATCCCAAACAATATATACTTTGCGAAAATATAAATTTTAAAAATGAAAATTTTTCGATTAAATTTTCAATATCAAAAAAAATAAATTTTTCTTTAAATAAAGATGTCGCAGAATTAGATTATTCAAAAATTAACTTTCCATTAAAATTACGTAAATGGAGATTCGGTGATAGTTTTATTCCTTTAGGCATGAAAAATTACAAAAAAATAAGTGATTTTTTTGTAGATGAAAAATTCTCATTGATACAGAAAGAAAAACAATGGATATTGTGTGACAAGAAAAATATAATTTGGATTGTTGGTTGTAGAATTGATGATAGATATAAAGTTACTCCAAAAACAAAAAAATTGTACATTGCAGAAGTTTTATACGAAAATTAATGAATAGCTATAAATTTATAGAAAAACAATATTTTGGTTTAAATAAAATATCATTAAGTACAAGATTAATATGTGCAGTATTTTGTTTTATAATGTATTATTTTAGAGAAAATCAACAAAAAACAGGTGATGCATATTTTTTTATTGGTATTGCTATTATATTAATTTCTATTTTATTGTTTTTTGTTCTACATTTTAGAACTGAGGTTGATAGAAATTCAGTTATTCTTGATGGTTTATGGACAACAAGAAAAGTAAAAATAAATATTGACCACTTAGTTGGAGTTAATAGAGTAAAATACAGTAAATTTATTTTCAATCGAACAGTTTATAATTTGCATTTTAATAAAAAAATCAAATTTTATACTAGAGGAGAATATGCTATAGAGCTCGTTGATAAAGATGGTCTTGTGTATTTGATTGGAAGTCAGAAAACTGAAGAATTATATAGAGTTTTAAATGAAAAAATAAATAAAAAATGAAAAAGATATTAGTTTTAATACTTACAATATTTAGTCTTAATATAAATGCTCAGATTTTCACCCCTGTTTCTTGGGATTTTTCTCATAAAATGTTATCCGAAAACGAATTTGAGTTAAATTTTACTGCTAACATAGATGAAGGTTGGTATATATATTCACAAAGTTTAGCTGATGATGGACCTGTTCCAACTGAGTTTACTTTTCAAGAAACTAATAATTATAAATTACTAGGGGATGTTATTGAGGAAAAAGCAAAGGAAGAATACGATCCTAATTTTGATATGATGTTGAAGTTTTTTAAAGATAAAACTACATTTAAACAGAGAGTGTCATTAGAAGATATGTCCCAAAGTGTTACCATTAAAGGGGAGATATATTATATGACATGCGATGACAAACAATGTTTACCCCCAGAGCTAGTAGAGTTTTCTTTTGATTTTAATATAGATAAAGATTTAAAAAGTAATAATAGTATTATCAAAAAATCTAAGAATTCTGACTCTGTGGCAAGTAATTTTTGGATATTATTTTTTGTAGCATTTTTGAGTGGTTTTGCGGCACTATTAACCCCTTGTGTTTTTCCAATGATTCCAATGACAGTTTCTTTTTTTACAAAAAAATCTAAAACAAAATCAGAAGGAATACTAAATGCTGTTATATACGGAGTTTCTATAATGATAATATATGTTGCTCTAGGTGTAGGTGTTTCCTCAATATTTGGTGCAGATGCATTAAATAATATGGCTACCAATGTATATTTTAATATTGGTTTTTTTCTATTGCTAATAATATTTGGAGCTTCTTTTTTAGGAGCATTTGAATTACAATTACCATCTTCTTGGACCAATAAAAGTGTTGCGGCTGAATCTAAAGGGGGATTGATAGGGATTTTCTTTATGGCATTCACATTAGCGTTAGTTTCATTTTCATGTACAGGGCCAATAGTTGGAACATTGTTAGTTGAAGCTGCAACAGGTGGCTATATGGGACCAATCATTGGAATGCTTGGTTTTTCATTGGCTATTGCTTTGCCATTTGGATTATTTGCTGCTTTTCCTGGATGGCTAAATTCTTTACCTCAATCTGGTGGATGGTTAAATTCTGTAAAGGTTACATTAGGTTTCTTAGAGTTAGCATTAGCTTTTAAATTTTTATCAAACGCTGATTTGGTAATGCAAACACATTTATTGGAACGAGAATTATTTATTGCAATATGGATTGTAATTTTTGCTCTGTTAACTATGTATCTATTAGGTTTTTTAAAGTTTGCACATGATTCAGATTTAAAATATATTTCAGTTAGTCGACTATCTGTAGCCATTTTAACAGGTACCTTAACAATTTATATGATACCTGGACTTTGGGGAGCACCTTTAAAAATTATTAATGCATTTCCTCCTCCAATGCATTACAGTGAATCTCCTCAGGGAATCGGTGGAGTTAATAGTATACATCATCAAAACTCAGATAATCATCAACATCTAGGTCCACAAAATATTATGGTTTTTCATGACTATGAAGCGGGAGTTGAATATGCAAAACAAGTAAACAAACCTATTATGCTAGACTTTACAGGATGGGCATGTGTTAATTGTCGAAAAATGGAAGAGCAAGTATGGTCTGATGATGAAGTCAAAAAAATGCTAGCTGATGATTTAGTTCTTATATCATTGTATGTTGATGAAAGAACTAAATTACCAGTTGATCAACAATATGAAACAACTTTAGCTGGTAAAAGTAAAAAGGTTAAAACTATAGGTGATAAGTGGATGGTTCTACAAGCAAATAAATATGGGACAAATTCACAGCCTTATTATGTATTTTTAGATCACAGTGAAAAACTATTAATTGAACCTGCAAATTATCAAGATTATGGAACAGTATCTTTATTTAAAGATTGGTTAAATAGAGGGATGTTAGAATTCAAAAAATAAATTATGAAAAAAAGTATTATAAATAAAAAATCAGAAAAATTTTTAAAAAATTATATAAATAATCCATCTCCTACTGGATTTGAAGCTAATGGGCAAAAATTATGGCTTGAATATATTAAACCATATATCGACACACATTTTGTTGATACATATGGTACTGTTGTTGGAGTAATTAATCCAAATGCTAAATATAAGGTTGTAATTGAGGCGCATGCAGATGAAATTTCATGGTTTGTTCATTATATTACAAAAGAAGGGTTTATATATTTGAGAAGAAATGGAGGTTCTGATCATCAAATTGCTCCATCTAAGCGAGTAAATATACATACTAAAAAGGGGATGGTTAAAGCTATTTTTGGTTGGCCAGCTATACATACTAGAACATCCAGTACTGAAAAAACACCCAAACTAGATAATATATTTTTAGATTGTGGATGTTCTTCTAAAGAAGAAGTAGAGAAAATTGGGATACACGTTGGATGTGTTGTGACCTATGAAGATGAGTTTATGATCTTAAATAATAATTATTTTGTTGGAAGAGCTTTAGATAACAGAATAGGTGGTTTTATGATAGCTGAAGTTGCTCGTTTAATAAAGGAAAACAACGTTAAATTACCATTTGGATTATATATCACAAATTCAGTTCAAGAGGAAGTTGGCTTACGAGGTGCTCAAATGATTGTGAATACAATAAAACCTGATGTCGCTATTGTAACTGATGTGACACATGACACAGGAACTCCAATGATTAATAAAATAAAGCAAGGTGATATCAAATGTGGAAAGGGACCAGTACTCTATTATGGTCCTGCTATTCAAAATAATTTATTAGAGTTAATAATTAATACTGCTGAAAAAAGTAAAGTACCATTTCAAAGAGGAGCTGTTTCTAGAGCTACTGGAACAGATACAGATGCATTTGCATATACAACTGGTGGAGTTGCATCATCATTAATCTCTTTACCATTAAGATATATGCACACTACTGTAGAATGTGTACATAAAAAAGATGTTGAAAGTGTTATTCATTTAATATACAATTCGCTAAAAAATATAAAAAACAATCATGATTTTAGGTACCTTAAATAAAAAATGAGTGGTTCTTATTCATTGTCAGGAAATAATATGTGCAATCCAAATTAGATTATACATTTACTAATATACCATTTAGCTTGAACGTTTTTAACTAAAAGTTAGTAATGACTATATTCTTGTCCATTTACCGCTTTCGACCAGAGGTTGTGCTTTCTTCCATTTTAATTCTCTAGTTTCACTTCCATTTGTTATAGTAACCTTTTCGTTTCTACCAGCTTTTTGTTCAACTTTTATAGGTTGAGTTTTTTGTGGTTGCTCAGATTGACTAGTGTTTGTATTTATGGATTGTTCAGGACGACTTGTTTGTAAATTAATCTGTGAATCATATCTTTCTTCTTGTGCACTTGTTTTAGTGGGAAGTGTTGCTTTGAGTAGGAATGTAACGATTTCTCTATTTATTTTTTCAATAAGCGCTTTAAATAATTCAAAAGATTCAAATTTATAAATTAACAGCGGATCCTTTTGTTCATATACAGCATTTTGTACTGATTGCTTTAAATCATCCATCTCTCTTAAATGTTCTTTCCACACATCATCAATGATTGCTAGCATCACACTTTTTTCAATTGATTCAGAAATGTTTTCACCTTTAGAATCATGTGCTTCTTTTAGATTTGTAACAACTTGTAATGTTTTGATGCCGTCTGTAAATGGTATAATGATATTTTCATAAGTAGCCGATTTATTTTCAAAAATATCTTTAATTACAGGATAAGTTTTTTGGGCAATAAATTCAGATTTATGCTTGTAATTTTCATAACATTTTTGATATACTAGCTCACTTATTTCCTCAGCTGTACTTTCATTAAATTTGTTCTTAGAAATTGGACTTTGTATGGCTAGTAATCTTATTAAATCAAGTTCAAATGAATTATAATCTTTTAGCTCATGCCATTCAATAACAATACTTTCGCATGTATCGTAAATCATATTTGCAATGTCAACAGATAGTCTGTCACCATGTAAAGCATATCTTCTTTTTTTGTAAATAACCTCTCTTTGTTGATTCATTACATCATCGTACTCGAGTAATCTCTTTCTTACTCCAAAATTATTTTCTTCTACTTTTTTCTGTGCTCTTTCAATAGACTTGCTAACCATTGAATGTTGAATTACTTCACCATCTTCAAGTCCCATCCTGTCCATCAATTTTGCTATTCTTTCAGATCCAAATAATCTCATTAATTTATCTTCCAATGAGACGTAAAATTGTGAGGAACCAGGGTCCCCTTGTCTTCCTGATCGACCTCTTAATTGTCTATCAACTCTTCTAGAGTCATGTCTTTCGGTTCCAATAATTGCGAGTCCACCAACATTCTTGACTGGTTCAGATAACTTTATATCGGTACCTCTACCAGCCATATTTGTCGCAATAGTTACTGCACTTTCTTTACCAGCAAATGAAACAATATCTGCTTCCTTTTGATGCATTTTTGCATTTAACACATTATGTTTTATTCCTCCTCTACTTAGAACTTTACTTAAAAGCTCAGATATTTCAACAGAAGTTGTTCCTACTAGAACTGGTCTTCTTTCTTTAGAAAGTTTTGTAACTTCTTCAATTATTGCATTATATTTTTCTCTGTTTGTTTTGTAGACTAAATCATTTTTATCTTCTCTTGCAATTGGTCTATTAGTTGGGATAGCAACTACATCAAGCTTATAAATTTCCCAAAACTCTCCTGCTTCTGTCTCAGCTGTTCCTGTCATTCCAGAGATTTTATTATACATTCTAAAATAATTCTGTAATGTTACAGTTGCGTATGTTTGAGTAGCTGCTTCAATTTTAACATTTTCTTTAGCTTCAATAGCTTGATGAAGTCCATCAGAATATCTTCTACCATCCATAATCCTTCCTGTTTGTTCGTCAACTATTTTAACTTTATTATCCATTACAACATATTCCACATCTTTTTCAAAAAGAGTATATGCTTTTAATAATTGATTAATTGTGTGAATTCTTTCGCTTTTTACCGCAAAATCTCTCAGAATAGTTTCTTTATTTTTAGCTTTTTCAATTTCAGATTTAGATGAGTTATCTATTTGTGCAATTTCATTACCAACATTAGGTAAAATAAAAAAGTCTCTGTCTTCAGTTGAAGTTGTCATTAATTGTATGCCTTTTTCTGTAAGTTCAATTGAATTATTTTTTTCATCAATAACAAAGTAAAGCTCTTTATCAACTTTATGCATCTCCTTATTTTGATCTTGCATATAGTAGTTTTCAGTTTTTTGTAATAGAGCCCTAATACCTTCTTCGCTTAAATATTTTATTAGTGCTTTATTTCTTGGTAAGCCTCTAAAAACTCTTAAAAGATTAAACCCACCTTCTTCCTTTTCACCGTTTATAATGAGTTTTTTTGCTTCTGAAAAAGTTGATGTAATGTATTTTTTTTGCACATTAACAAGATTACTAATTTTACTCTTATACTCATTATACTCATGTTTGTCTCCTTGTGGAGTTGGTCCAGAAATTATTAATGGTGTTCTAGCATCATCAATTAAAACAGAATCTACTTCATCAACAATAGAATAGTTTAATTTTCTTTGTACTAGATCCTCGGCTCTTTTCGCCATATTATCTCTCAAATAATCAAATCCAAACTCATTATTTGTTCCGTATGTAATATCAGCTTGATATGCTTTTTTTCTTTCTTCAGAATTTGGTTGATAATTATCAATACATTCAACACTTAAACCATGAAATTGGAATAAAGGCCCCATCCATTCTGCATCTCTTTTTGCTAGATAATTGTTTACTGTTACTAAATGAACACCAAGACCAGTTAGGGCGTTTAGATAGATAGGAAGAGTTGCTGAAAGTGTTTTACCTTCTCCTGTTTGCATTTCTGCTATTTTACCTTGATGTAAAACAATTCCACCAATTAATTGTACATCATAATGTATCATGTCCCAAGTAATGTCAATTCCTGCCGCTTGCCAATTGTTTTTATATATAGCTTTACCTTCCTTTATTGAAACAAAATCTTTATTATTTGATAATAAAATATCATTTTCATTAGCCTTGACTTCAATTATTTTATTTTCTGCAAATCTTCTGGCTGTTTCTTTCATCACAGCAAAAGCATGTGGTAAAATTTTATTTAGGAAGTCTTCATTTTTGGTTTTAATTAACTTTTCTAAATCATCAATTTTTTTGTAATTCTCTTGCTTTTTTTGATTGAGTGTATTTTTGTTTTCAGCTTCTTTTTTCAAATATTCAATTTGATCGAGCTCTTCTTTTGTTATTGTTTTTATTTTTTCTTTAAATTGCAGTGTTTTTTCACGTAACTCGTCATTTGAGATGTTCTTTAATTCAGTAAATAAGATATTGATTTCAGAAACGATTGGTGATATTTGTTTAATATCTTTGTCGTATTTATTGCCAAATAATTTGCTAAAAAAATTTATTATTCCTGACATTTATCAACTGTAAAAATAAAATTTTATAAACTTTTAATATTCTTCTTCATTAAAAAAGAAATCTTCTTTAGAAGGGTAATCAGGCCATATATCTTCAATATTTTCCCATTGCATTCCAGGCTCTTCTTCCACTAATTCTTCAAGATTTTCAACTACTTCCATAGGAGCTCCAGATCTAATTGCATAGTCAATCAATTCTTCTTTGGTAGCTGGCCAAGGCGCGTCTTCAAGTTTCGATGCTAATTCTAGTGTCCAATACATTTTTTTATGTTTAATCTTTTTGCAAAAGTATCTTTTTTATTGAATTATTTGTTGATTTAGTCTTCTTTTTCCCATTTGGTTTCTGATAGTCCTTTTGAATGAATTACAAATCTCGCTAAAACAAACAAATAATCAGATAATCTGTTAAGGTATTTTATATAAATCAGATATTCTTTTCTATTTTTAGAAATCTTGACAATTTTTCTTTCTGCTCTTCTACATATCGTTCTTGCAATATGACACTTAGATGCAATATCATGACCTGAAGGAAGTATAAATGTTGTTAATTTAGGAATTTCGTCATCTATTAAATCAATTTCATTTTCTAATAAAGTAATATTTTTAGCATCAAAATCAGGCAGTTTAATCTGCTTAGTGTTGTCATAGGCAACTATAGATCCTAAATTAAATAGTTGATTTTGAATTTTTTTAAGTACTTTATTTTGATGCAAACTAATATCTTGATCATAAATATTTCCGATAAATGCGTTTAATTCATCAATAGTTCCATAACATTCAATTTGGTCATTAAATTTTAACACCTTAGTTCCTCCTAATAATTGTGTGTATCCAGAATCACCTTTTTTAGTATAAATTTTCATTATGCAAATTTACTATTATTAAAAGCGAATTTTAAAGTTTTCTTTACTTAATTCTTTTTTAATAAAAACTATACCAACAAAAAATAAATCAATCGTAACTGTACTTTTATCATGTTGTTTTATATGATTCCATGCATTTTCCATTCCTTTTGACCAATAAATATCATCAAAAATGAAAATTGTGTCATTGTGTGAATGCTTCAATATCAAATCAAAATACTGAATTGTTGCTATTTCTTGATGATTACCATCAACAAAAACAAAATCTACTGTTTTTGTTTTCTTTAAATTTTTTTCTAGAGTAAGTTTGAAGTCGCCTTCAATTATGGAAACATTATTTATGTCTAAGTAAGCTAAATTTTTTTTCGCTATCTTAATTGTTTCTGGACATCCTTCAAAGGAATAGATGTGACTTGAAGGATTAGCTTTAGCTAAATAGCATGTGCTAATAGCTAGCGAGGTGCCAAGTTCTACAATATTTTGTGCTTGACTATACTGACTAGTTCTGTATAATAACTTACCGAATTTTTCATTTTTGGCAGAATTTATTGCTATATCTTTTACTTGCCTTTCTTTTGATTTATTAATATTACTTCCTGCTCCAAAATCTACAATATTTATTTTATCATTCAACTTGAATAGTTGTTGTTTTAAACGTTTAATTTTTTCGAAGTCCTCACTTTGGTTTTTGTTATAGATAACATTAGCAACAAAATTATATACAAAAGGACTATGAACTGAATGTTCATTTTTAGAGGTTATATAGTACCAAATATATTTGATTAATATTTTAATATGTTTCATTTAAGAATTTTTAAAATTTTTAAAGATCATTATAAATTTAGTTTTACAAATGTATTGTTTTTTAATGTACTTTTGCTATATGATTATTGTTACGGGTTCTGCAGGATTTATTGGTTCGTGTTTAGTTAGTGAATTAAATTATTCAGGATATCATAATTTAATTTTAGTTGATGATTTTTCAAATCAAAACAAAAATAAGAATCTAAAAAATAGTAAGTTTCACAAAAAAATAGATAGAAATCATTTTATAGATTGGTTTAATAATAATTATAAAGATATTTCTTTTTTGTTCCATTTAGGTGCTAGAACCGATACTAGCGAGTTGGATAATGAAATATTTAAATATCTAAATCTAAATTATTCAAAAGCATTGTATAAAATTTGCGTAAAATTCAACATACCATTTGTATATGCATCTTCTGCTGCTACATATGGTATGGGTGAGTTTGGTTTTGATGATAATCACGAAAAAATATCTTCATTACTGCCTTTAAATCCTTATGCCGTATATAAAAATAAATTTGATAAATGGATTTTATCACATATAGACAAACCTCCTTCGTGCGTTGGTTTAAAATTTTTTAATGTTTACGGTCCAAATGAATATCATAAATCAAGAATGGCTTCAGTAATTTTTCATGCTTATAATCAAATTATGAAATCAGGTAAAATGAAATTATTTAAATCACACTCAAAAAACTTCTCTAATGGTGAACAATCTAGAGATTTTGTTTACGTTAAGGATGTAGTTAAAACACTAATTTTTTTCTTTAAAAACCAAAATAAGAGTGGAATTTACAACTTAGGAACTGGCGAGTCCAGATCTTTTAATGATTTGATTTTTATAACTTTTAAAGCCTTGAAAAAAGAGTGTAGCATATCATATATTGATACTCCAAATGATATTCGTGACACATATCAATACTATACAAGAGCAAAAATATCAAAACTAAGAAAAATAGGTTATAAAGAAAAATTCTATTCTTTAGAAGAAGGTGTTACAGAATATATTCAAGAATACCTCCTTGAAAAAAAATATTATTAAAGTTCATTTTTTAAGTCAATTAAAAAACTCCTAATTTTTTTAAGTCTATTAATAATTTCAATTTCTGAATTTAAAACTTTATTACTTTTCAATTGCTTTTGAGCTCCTTCTAATGTATATCCTCGTTCTTTCACAAGATTATAAATTAGATGAAGGTTATCTATATCTTTTTGAGTAAACAGTCTATTTCCTTTTTTATTTTTTTTTGGCTTTAAAATGCTAAATTCTTTTTCCCAGTAACGGATTAATGAAACGTTAACATTGAAAATTTTAGCAGTTTCACCAATAGAGTAAAAAATCTTTTTAGACTTATTTTCCATTAATCAAATGATTGATTAGATTGGGAAGAAATAATTCTCATTTTTTCGTATTCTTCAGCATTAAGATCATTATAATAGAAATTAACAGGATCAATTTTCCTACCATTTTTATGAACTTCATAGTGTAAATGAGGGGCAACAGATGTACCAGTGTTTCCAACAAATCCAATTGTTTCGCCTCTTTTTACAGATTGACCTTTCTTCACAATAAATTTACTCATGTGCGCATACAAAGTTTTGTAACCATATCCATGATCAATTATAACATAATTACCATACCCCTTTCTTGTTTTACTTACTTTAAATACTTTTCCATCACCAGTAGCATAAATAGGAGTGCCGGTTTTTGCAGAAAAATCCATACCAGCATGTAATCTTCTAGTTTTATAGATTGGGTGAATTCTATATCCAAAACCACTGGCCATTCTACTTAGATCTTTATTAGAGACTGGTTGAATTGCAGGAATAGACGCAAGCATTTTGGTTTTGTTTTTTGCTAAATCAACTATTTCATCAAAAGATTTAGACTGAATATACATTTGTTTTGATATTTGATCTATTTTTTTTGTTGTTTGAATAATTAAGTCTGAGTTATTATAACCCTCTAAGTCTTTATACCTGTTAATCCCCCCATAGCCTGCTTTTCTTATTGAGCTTGCAATTGGTTCAGCTTCAAATATCACTCTGTAAATATTATCATCTCTATTTTGTAAATCATCGAGTACTAATTCAACCTGATTAAATTTTTCATCAATTAATTTGTATTGTTCAGTTAAATTATGAATTTCTGTCTTTAATTTTTTTTCTTTTGGACTATCAAAGAAATTGAAAAAAATAACGATTAATAAAAAGGATGTTAAAGCAACTAAACTTGAGAAATAAATAATTTTTTTAAGTTTAGTTAAAGGGCTAAGTTTAATTCGTTGGTAACTTAGACTATTTTTATCATAATAATATTTTATTTTAGCCATAACTAAGATAAATTATATTTTTAACAAAAGTACTGATTTAAGTTTAGATAAAGATATATATGTAATTGATTTATATAAAACTATTGTAATTTGATGCATAAATTTTCCATATGAAAGCAAAAAAATTAAGACAATTGTATTTAGATTTTTTTAAAAATAAAAATCACAAAATTGTTGATTCTGCTCCTATAGTTATTAAGGATGATCCTTCATTGATGTTCACAAATGCAGGAATGAACCAGTTCAAAGACGTATTTTTAGGATATTCAAAGATAGGAGATTTAAGAGTTGCAAACACACAAAAATGTTTAAGAGTTTCTGGTAAGCATAATGATTTAGAAGAAGTTGGACACGATACTTATCATCATACGATGTTCGAGATGCTTGGATCATGGAGCTTTGGAGATTACTTTAAAGAAGAGGCTATTATGTGGGCTTGGGAGTTTCTTATTGATGTATGTAAGTTAGATAAAGATAGGTTTTATGTTACTATTTATGAAGGGTCGGAAGAAGATAAAGTTGACAGAGATAATGAAGCTTTTAATATTTGGAGTAAATTAGTTCATCAAGATAACATATTACAGGGTAATAAAAATGATAATTTTTGGGAAATGGGTCAAGTAGGTCCCTGTGGACCCTGCTCTGAAATTCATTATGATAACAGATTAGAAGTCGAAAGAAAAAAAATTTCTGGTGCTGAATTAGTTAATAAGGATCATCCCCATGTCATAGAAATCTGGAACTTAGTATTTGTGCAGTATAGTAGGCTTGCAACAGGAAAATTATCAGTACTACCATGTCAACATGTTGATACTGGTATGGGTTTTGAAAGGCTTGCAATGATTACACAGAGTGTACAATCAAATTATGATACGGATCTGTTTCAGCCAATTATTCAGAAAATTGCAAAAATGTCTAGTAGAGTATATGGTTATAATGAAAAAGATGACATAGCTTTAAGAGTAATTGCAGATCACTTAAGAGCAATTGTTTTTACAATTGCAGATGGTCAGCTTCCGTCAAATACTAAGGCTGGATATGTTATTAGAAGAATACTCAGAAGAGCAGTCAGATACGGATATACTTTTTTAGATTTCAAAAAGCCATTTATTTATTCATTAGTACCAATTTTAATTGAAAATTATTCCGATCAATATAAAGAGCTAGTTTCACAAAAAAAATTAATAGTTGAAGTAATAAAAAACGAAGAAGAATCATTTTTCACTACCTTGAAACAGGGCATGGATATTTTAGGTTCAACTATAAAAAATTCAAATAGTAAAAAAATATCAGGAAAAAAAGTTTTTGAATTATATGATACTTTTGGATTTCCTGTTGACTTAACATCATTGATTTTACATGAAAATGACTGTAGTTTTGATCAGGAAGAATTTGAAATGGCTTTGCAAAAGCAGAAGGATAGATCAAGAAAAGCAAGTGAAAACGAAAAAGAAGATTGGACTATTTTTGATAGTGATAGTTCGTACTCCTTTATAGGCTATGCTCATTTGGATGCAAAAGTTTTGATAACAAGATATAGAAAAGTCACAGAAAAAAATAAGATTAGCTACGATATTGTTTTTAATCAAACTCCATTTTATCCAGAGGGAGGTGGTCAGATCGGTGATACAGGTCGAATTAAATTAAATGACAAAGACATCAATATTTTCAATACAGTAAAAGAGAATAATCTAATTATACATAAGGTAAAAGAACTTCCCAAAGAATTAGATAAGGAATTGCATGTTCAAGTTGATAAACAAAAAAGAGATGCATGTTCTCGAAATCATAGCGCAACACATCTTTTACATGAGTCTTTAAGAAAAAGACTGGGAAATCATGTTACTCAAAAAGGATCTTTAGTAAATAGTAATTATTTACGTTTTGATTTTTCTCATTTTTCTCCCTTAAGTGGTGAAGAGCTAAAATCTATAGAAAATGATGTAAACCAGAAAATTCTGCAAAATATTTTAATTAATGAACAAAATATTTCATTAGATGAAGCTAAAGAGCAAGATGTCTTAATGCTTTTTGGTGAAAAATATGATAATCAAGTAAGATTGATACAATTTGCTGCTTCAAAAGAACTTTGTGGAGGAACACATGTTAATAGTACTAGCGAAATAGGACTGTTTAAAATTACATCTGAAGGTTCTATCTCTGCAGGAACTAGAAGGCTAGAAGCAATTACTGGCATGGAGGTTATTGAGTATATAAATAAATATAAGTCTAAAATAGATGACCTTGAAAAAGAATTAAAGACTAAAACATTACTAGCAACAGTTAAACAGTTACTAAATAAAAATAAATCCTTAGAAAAAGATCTAAATAAACTAAAACGTAATAACAACGGAGATTTAGCAAAAGAGCTATTGACGGCAGCCGTTCAAGTTAAGGGTATTCGATTAATCAAAAAAGAAGTTGATTTAGACACTAAATCGATGAAAGACATTTCATTTTCTTTAAAAAATGAAAAGAAGTTAATTGTACTGTTAGCTTCAAGAGTATCAAGTAGAGTAGTCTTAACGTTAATGATTTCAAATGATTTAGTTGTAAAAGAATACAACGCTCATAAAATGATAAATATCTTAGCTGAACATGTCGAAGGTTCTGGAGGAGGACAACCATTTTATGCTACAGCTGGAGGAAAAAACATAAAAGGTTTAGTTAGTGTATTTAAAAATATTGATGAATTATTATAGTTTCAACATATAAGTTTATATAAATAAAAAAACCAGCTATTTAGCTGGTTTTTTTTAATTGTGTTTTTGTTATTAGAATCTGTAAGATAAACTAAAGTTTGCAGATCCTTCTCTTTTACCGTCAACTTCCTTAACAGGTAGTGTATAGTTCGGGTCAAAATATAAACCGTTGTATACTTGGAAAGAGAAACCAGCACCGACATTCATATTGTCCGTACCATCTTTTGTAGGCATGTTGAATGCTAACCAAATTTGATTTTTTACTGTATATCTAGCAAAAAAATCATAGTTTTCATCACCATCACGAGCCATTCCAATAGTTAACGCGTCAGTTGCCATATAACCTATACCAGCTTTCGCAGTAACTTGTTCAGCATCTTCTTTGTCACCATCATATGTTGTTACAAGCATAAATTGCGCTGAAGCAAACATAGTAGTACAAAATGCTATAAAGGCTGTTAATAAGATTTTTTTCATTTTGTTAATTTAAAGTTAATACTTTTCTAATTTAATAAAAAGGGGCTGTAAGCCAGCCCCTTTTTAATTTTTATAGAATTAAGGAGTTACTGTTAAAGTTAAGTAAGTGTACTTAGACTCTTCAGCAGTAGCAT
>MDSV01141195.1_pt1 | contig 19810 bp, 21 predicted proteins | sample 810851 | NCBI WGS metagenome assembly MDSV01 (sample SAMN05326640, study PRJNA326480) | marine metagenome | isolation source: seawater | place: Atlantic Ocean: North East | collected 2012 | reverse complement strand
TAAAAAAAGGCGGTCATCTAAGAGTAAAAAAGAAGTAGCTGAGGTTGTCTGACGCAACCGGTAGGCCTTTGGCCCTTACTAGGTTAGCTTAAGGGTATGGCCGCTGACTACTTAGATATCAAGAATCAGCTCTCGACAATGCTCGGAGCTGACGGAGTTGCAGACCTTCCACCTGTAGACCAAGCTCGCATAGGCATATACGTCAACCAAGCCTATCGAGAATGCTACACTCCGATCGACGGAAGACGCCCGCAATGGGCGACAAAACAGTTTACACTTACCTTCGCAAAGGGAGTCCAATCCAGACCGCTGGGGCCCGAAGTAATAGATGTAGACAAAATTCCGGAATTAGTCGGAGTGGGCCCTTTGAGCCCTATGGCTGGTCCGGAAGACGAGTTAAGGCAGAGAGCCCACCACTCGGCAGATTTTAAAGCGCCTGGATATAAGGGTTTAGGGTTCCCAACTTTCCATATGGAAGACAAGGAAAATGGAACTCCTTTGTGGTATTATGTAGATACCTCAGACAGCGGAACCGATACAGCTGTCGATCCTAGGCTATTCGTATACCCCATTCCAGATAAGGAATATACAGTTAATATTCGCGCGAACATCATACCGTCGGAGTTATCTGCGGACACGGACGAGCCTCGACTACCGGGCGAAGTTGTCTGGGACATCCTCTTCCCTATCGCGCAGGAGAAACTTTTATCCGACCCGAGATACAATGGCCAAAACAAAGAACTTCTGGTTCGGGCTGCCGAGTCTGCCAGGAGAAGGTTATCTACCCTTGCCTCCGCGCAAAAGCAAAGGGGTTCTCTTAGGATGGTCAAACGAGGAGGCTGGTAATCTATGAGCAAGTTAAGGATAACGGGTCGACCCAAAATCGAGCGGGATCCGAACGGGCTTCGGAAGATTACTCGAACTTACGTAGGCCAGGGGGACGCATCCGATAAGAGCACGATCGAAGCGGAAGTCTTCTTACCCTTCGGTACTCCTGACGTAGAATACGACGCTACTACGCAGCAGGATTTAAAGGATTTAGGAACTCAAACAACCGGTGCGTACCTAGTCGCACAACAAGTTGAGCCCGGGCAAACGGTTAACGAGTTTAAACTCACCCGGGTATACCAAGAGCTAGATGCAAGTAGCGACCCCGTGCAAATTGGAGGGGACGTAATTGCCGTAAGCGGGGAAGATCGGGTAAGTGTCAAAAGGACTTTTATCGTAAAAAACCCCTATGTCGCCCATTACGCAAGTGGTAGAGTGGGCGTAGATTCTATTACAGTTGACGACGGAACGGCTAATGGTGCGGAGTGTATCCTGGGTCAGGTGCAGTCCAAAGCTACCGAAGTGTATACCGAATTTATCGAAGTGTACTATGAAGACGGTGTACTCTCTGCAAAAGTCGACTACCGCTACGGACAGAACCCTAATCACAAGTTAGAGGTTCGCACTCTGCGCGGGGTTGCTAAGCCTGCACTCCCTCCCAGTAGCGAAGGTCCGGGCACAGGGCCTTGGTTTGAGATCGAGAGCAGTGAAGGCCCCGGTAATTCTGACTACGGGCAAATAGGCAAAACGATATACACCGTTAAGTATGCCAAAGGATACGGGAAAATTTCCGAGAAGAGCGAAGTTAAAGGCAAGCCACCTAACACCGTCGAAGTAAAAACCGTCCAATTCTTGACTGGGGAAAACGGAACAGTTCCCACAAGCGCAATCCCCAACTTCACACGCGAAACCTTTAGAAGTATCGAGGAGAAGGACGGGTACGAATTACACACTATCCGAGGAGTTGATGTTTCTAACGCTACGGGCGTAGTAGATGCGCAAGTCGCCTACAAGCACGGGCATGAAGGTAGCCATAAACTGGAAATTATCCAGTCGATTTCGTATGGGCAAGCGGCCACTATTCAAAACGTTATCGATTTTGTATACCCCAGTGGAGATCCTCATACCTCACTTGGTAACTTTGTCATAATTTCGGAGTCAGAAGACACAAAAGGTGAGTTTGATGTCTTCAAAAACACCCTCGTTCGCGGGAATGGTTTGATCTCCGATAAAAGTGAAGTCAAAGGCAAGCCTCCCAATACGGTCGAAGTCAAAACCATACAGTATTTAACTGCGGAGGGTGGCGCAGTTCCTACAAGTGCGATTCCGAACTTTACGAGACAGACCTTTGCGGGCGTGGATAAAAAGGATGGTTATGACCTACACACCATTCGGGGGGTTGATGTTTCCAATGCTACCGGAGTGGTCGATGCTCAAGTGTCCTACAAGCATGGTGATGAGGGTAGCCATAAACTTGAACTCATCCAATCCGTGTCATACGGGCAGGCGTCCTCTATACAAAACGTTGTAGATTTCGTCTACCCCTCAGGAGACCCGTATACCGCCTTAGGTAATTTCGTAATAATCGCAGAAGCCGAAGACACTAAAGGCGAGTTTGATATTTTCAGGGTCACGATTGTGCGGGGTACCGGTCTGATCGGAGAATCTACCAAAAAGGTCGGCCTTACCGAAGTTAGTGAGCAGGTTCACATAAAACCAAACGGGACCACTTTAGGCACTGCACTAGGGGCAAATGAACTGTCCAGAAAAGTAGACCAAAAGGACGGTTACGAAATTGTTTCTGTAACCGTAACCACCCACTTGAGTGGTGTCGTTGACGAAAAAATAGATGAGAAGCACAACGGAGCACTAACGATACTTACCCGCACCCAACTAGGATCAACTTGGGACGCCGCCAATACTCCGGCAGGGATGGTCCTTATATCCGAGCGCAATCACAGTTATCAGATCTACCCCGCAATTACTAAGGTATTTGCATCGGGTGCTGGTCAGATTTTGGTGGCCTCCAAAGAATCAGCTTTATTCACGACCCAAACCTATGTTCAGTTGGGCGGTTCCGCACCAGCCAACGCTGTCGACGTATCTACCTCGGAAGAGAGCGGATACACTAAGGTTACGTACTCGTTAAAAGTTCCAAACAGCCCGACCACCGAGGATGAGAGCAAAAGAATTAGTAGCGGTTTAATTATCGAGACCACTAGTTCGTTGGACAACAACGATTGGTCAACGGGGGAAATCGGAGGGTCAAAAAGGTACATCGACTCCGACCATTTTATTGGCGAAGAGATCAACGTTGAACCCGACGCTACTTTCGGAGAAGCCTCCTATATGCCGGGTGCCGCCTACGTTAAGAAGATAACCACCACAACGGTAGAAGAAGGCCAAGGTACCGCCGATCCTGGAGCGGGGCTGTACGCTTCGTACGACCACCTTGCCCCTGGGATATACAAGAAAACAACAGTATCCTACCAGCCCGACTTCACGGGCAACTCTGTAGAGATTGCCAGATCCACGGTGGAAAAAGCTGGATATACATTAACCAAGGTGCAGAGCCTCGGCGCCCCCATCTACGGTCCTGGGTTCACTGTTTCTGAAGATGAATCCATCGATCAATACGGAATCCAAAGATACACCACGGTTACAGCTGCGGTAGCTCCACTATCATACAACCTTGAAGGCTCAACTAGCTTTGGCGTGCCTACGGTATATGGAGTAGGGGACAACGGTATTACTGTAAAAAGAGGGTACACTCGCGAGGTTGCTGTGAACATAGGTATAAGCTACTCAACAACCAACAGTGCGGGCAGTTCTACCTACACGCCCCCGAGTTGCGAGGTCAGTCTGCATGTAAGTTTTGTAGACGACGCAACTCCTGTTCATCAGGAGGGGGGAGGGCCAAATTCCATATACGAGTACTACTCGGGAGCTAGCTTCGCGAATCAGATGACCTCGTTCCAGGGTAAAGCTGTTGACTACGCCCAGGTCAGTACAAGCGGAAATAATTCAATGCCCCAAGTCGGTGCCGTACTTGGGTTCACCTCGGCACCCATATTGGAGTGTAAGAACGGCACGATATATAAAAACACCCTTACGCAACTAGCGCAGTCCGTTTAATGAGTTACGAACCCTCTCAATTCGCGCCCGTCCCCAAGCCCACACCTACGGGAGGTCCTACATGGTCGAGCATATCCGCACCCGAAGATGTCAACAATGCGGGCCTGGACGTTATGAAGAACCAAAACGATCGTCGACCTAATGTTCATTGGCTAGATTCCGACGCTTGGTACGCGGGACTAGAGTGGGGTGTAGATCCAATCTCCGCATTTGTCGCTCGTCTCCAGCCATGGATAAACGACCCGAATACTGCCGAACTGGAAGACGGTGATATTATTATAGGTAAAGACGATAACGGCCTTGAGGTCGTTATTCACGCGAACCGTTTGGCGGACAACCCTGCTAAGAATGAACAACAGGAGGCTCCTAAATGAGTACCCCCAGCTACAAAGCCGAAAAGTATACGGCACCAACGGGCGGCAAGCGAGCAGTCGATAAAACCTTTGACTTCTGGTCATCCACTACGATGCCCAACGTTTCCATATCGGGCGGAGGGTGTGCATACTGTTCAGTATATCAACCGGTATCTATATCTGGGTGGACCGCTGGCGATCCTGTAAGCCTGGGATCAAGCATCTACAACGAGTCAAACTGTATATCCATAATGTCGGTTGAGAATGTCTCAATAAACGACGGGCGTCCATCCAGTGCGTTGGAAATGATCGCTAAACTCCGTGCATTCTCAATTAACAGCTGTGGTGAGATTGAAAAGATTGGCCCACAGGAAGAGAAGTATTGGGATCTCGATTGCGCACCCTGCTCCCTTGGGTATGACGACTTTTACAACAGTACTCAGCAAGTAAGCCTCGGCGATGCTAGGTGTGTAAGATTCCATCCAGTGGTTGATGTGTCGTTAGGTATGGATTATGACTGCCCATCAACACTTAAGGTTTTCTACAAAACCCGAGCCGTCGAGCTAAATGCTTGCGGGGAGATAGACAGCATTTCTCCAGTTTCCATATATGAGAGATCGATCGACCTTGAAGACAAGTCTTTCCACTCAGGTAGCGTGACTATTGTCACCGACACTAAGACCGAGCTTGATGATGATGGAGGAGTGTCTAGTAGCTTGAGCTGTTCGACCGACGAGCACTACGGAAATAACGGGGGTTCTCACTCGCACGACTTCACCTTAGATGTAACCACCACAACCTACACACAAACAAGCTACCAAAAAACCAGAACTTATGTTTTTGAGTGTGGCCGTTTGCTCTCGGTCTCGGCCGAATCCGGTTGGTCATCTACCAACACCGAAACCTGGACCACTCAAAGCATCGGCTGTAGCGGAGGGGGCGGAGGTAATCCACCACCCGAGCAATGCGATTGCGATCCGGGCGTACAAACCATCTACCTCGATCTCATTGAGCCGGATGGTATGGATCCCGTAAATGGAATGCCGATCTATACACAAATCGAACTTAACTGGCAGGGGCATCCAAACTGCACATATGTATCGGCTGACGGTACAGTAACTATAACATTTGATCCAAACGCTAACGGAATGATTGGTGCGTGGATTCTCAGCCTCACACCGAGCCAGAGCGCAGGGCTTTGGAGCGAAGATATTGAATGCGGTTTCTTGATCGGGAGCACCTTCTACGACAGCGACGACCCTAACGGAATTACTGAGGCCGCTATCTCATCATGAGCAAAGAACAATCAAAAGGGCTAGGCGATACTGTTGCCAAGATAACAAAAGCTGTGGGGATCAAGCCCTGCGGTAAATGTAAAAAGCGACAAGCACGACTTAACAAAATGTTCCCATACGAACCGAAACCACAGAAATGAGACACTTTAGAATATATTCATTCTCCGGAATCGAAGCACACCGTGACGATGCTGATCGAGGTAGCTTAAGAATTGCCGAAGGTTGCGTACCAGCAGGTGCGGGCGGTCTGCGGTCTGCTCCCGTATTTACGGAAGTCGGAATCGTAGGTAACGTATCTCCCGACACTGACAACCACCTGACGGGCAATGATGACGCAGAGAACAATACCCTTATTTTCTCAAGTAGAAATGGGGAGGTTCACGATGCTCGTCTATTCAAGCAAGCAAACACGGAGCTCGGCCCGTTTGGTACATCTTATGATGTTTCGGTACCTGTTGCGGGTGGTCAATTATACCCCGACCGACCGGCTAGTATGTCTGCGATCGGTAATAATGAAGTTTGCTGGGGTGACGGATCCGCGGAAGCAATCACTGTGGGGATATCTCCTCGCACAGTTGCTCCCAATGAGATCCTTTACCACCTCGAGTACGCTCGTTTCCCTAAGTGCCGGTTTTTCGTAATTGGTCCTCGCAAAACGATTTATGCGGCGGGTAATCCCGATGAACCGCTCACAGTCTACATCTCAGAGCCTGCGGATATGCAAGCAACGCATCGGGATTCGATGTACACGGACGAACAGCTTAGTCAAGTAAAGATCTTAATGACCGACGGCCATGCAATTACCGCACTTTCCGGAGGCCGAGATCATGTGGTCGTTCATACCGACGGTGGGGCGCACTTACTGAAAGCACCTGCACCTGGCCAAGCGAGTACAGGCTACCGAGTTGAACAAGCCCCCTTGTCCGCCGCTTCCGCAGCAGTCAACCACAACGTTGTTGCAGGTGAAAATGGGACATATCCTTTTTGGCTCGGCTTCGATGGTCAAATTTACAAAGACGAATCGGGTACTCGGGGGCCGGACAACAAAGATTCGTACGCCGATCCCGATCAGGTAAGCTGGATGGCCAAAGGTCGCTGGGATAAAGAACTTCCGATCGACCTAAGTAAGTGCTTTGCAACCTACAACCCTGAACTTGGGATTTACTGGGTTTTCGCAGAGAACACAGACTATGCGAATTGGGTAAATGCCGGATCGCCCGCAGATTGGGCAACTCCTCCGAAATACAAAAGCTTCATATACTCCGAGCTGGCTAAGTCCTTATCGGGTCCAATGGTAAACAACGCACTGACCACGATTACCAGTGTAGATAACTCGTCCGAAGTGATCGCCGTGGATCAAGATAATAAAATTCTCTCAGCAAATCTAGATCACTTCAGGGACAAGGACTTTCCTGCGGTATCGGATCCGTGGCCTGATACAACGGTCAATCCGGGCGGTCGCTATGTAGCGGCCGATGCCGATGGAGCTTTCCTGTATAGAGGGAAATACCTTAGCTCCCCTTTTGCGGAGACGCAGGACGGAACGGGGGCTTTGAATAACCCCATGTACTTTGGGGATGCCAGCCTAGCTATAGCGGAAACGGCGTGGATGTCCTTAGGGGACGAACACTCGGAGAAGCAGATTCACTCCATTCACCTTACGTTTTCCTCCAACTCGACCGGTCGTGTCTGGGCATACATCGAATCTGACAACGGAAACGTGTCGGGACAGTACAAGGGGACCATTACCCAAAAGATGAAGGTGTTTACCAATGTGCGAGGCGTACGTTTTCGCGTACGCTTATTCGTGGTAGCTAGCGAAGGGCACCCTTGGAATCTACGCGAGATGGTAATCGGTCACTTGGCCGGCACCACAACCTAAGCCGCCCACAGCTTTAAAACCTTTTTGTCGACGATAATGTCGGCATAGCTCTCATTGGTCGTACTCGAATCAGCGTGTCTTAAGTACTTCTGTGCCGTGTATATAGACTGCGAGGTAGCTACGTAGCTACCGAACAGCTTGCGCATCTCATGTAAAGGTTTCTCCCTGCCGTTTTCCATGGTGTACCCAATGCCCCGCAATACCTTCACGAGCTCCTGAAATAAGGAACGACCCCCCTTGACACGGCGCCCCAATAAATAATCGTCGCCCGACGCTTTATTAAGAATGGCTACGGCGGCAGCCTTAGACCCCATAGTTATCCCTTCATGACCACCCTTGGGACGGAAATCGCGCTCTGCCCCTATATCTATACGGCAAAGATCTCCTTCCAAATCAAACCAATCCCGTCGAGCGTGGTAAATCTCACCCCGCCTAAGACCAAAATATAATGCTAAATTTAATGCCGTTCCTTGATCCCCGCTTAAACTATCTGCTAATGCGAAAGTGTCGGACACCATTTGTCCTTTTGGTAAGCGGTACAGTTTCCGCAGACCTCGATAGAACTTCTCGGTCTTTAGGGCCCCCACGAAGGACATGTCGTACTTACTAAAGTACTGCTCGGTATTAGAACCGAAAACCGCTTTCAGTTCACGGATGTTACGATTAATTGTGCGCATAACAGACTTCTTGCGGGCCTCGTTGTCCACGCCAAACAGTTTTGCGTCCTTATATTTGCTAATTAGGCTGGGGTTGAAAATACTGCACTCCATTGCCTTCACCTCTTCCGTCGACTTATTTAATGCCGTCCTTGCAATGGAGACCAATGAATTTTTGTACCCGTTTTTGGTAACTGTTGCCCAGCCCATGACATGCTGTATTTGATCGAGGGTCGTCAGTACTTGGTCAATGGTCGGAGAGGGTGGCTTATCCCGGAGCAGAGCCTTCTGGCAGAACTTCTCCCGAGCGGTATCGATACCTTCCAACAGTATCGTCGCCCGAACCTTGTCAGCCAACTCTTTGGCCTCGTTTTCGGAGTAACCTAAGGGGAAGTAATAGTCTTTTCCGCCGGCGCGAGTGACATAGCGCCAAGCTCCTGCCTTACTGCGTTTGGAAATTGTAGCTCCTTGCTTGGTCTTTGTACTGATTCTGGACTGAGTGGTGTGTGTATTCATCTGTTTCTATTAGTTTCAGAAACACCATAGTGCCAGCAATAAAGGGGTTAGACCCCCTATCTAGTGCTTAAGCTACTAAGTCGCTAGAAATAAACGACTTGCAATCAATGTCTCTTTTTGTTATATATTGTAATTCGCGAGTGTGTAGTGACTTTGTACTGAAGGGGAATTGAATGAAAGATTGGTTGGAACATCAAGCTGAAATTGAAAAAAGCGTACTGACCGCAGTGGGTTCGCAAGTGAAGGGGATTGTAGATGACCTGCTCCCGCAAATCCGTCTGGCCGCCATCGAGAACAACATGGAGTCGGCGGTAGAGGTTACCATATATTTTAAATTTGAGGGTGAGTCGACGGAACTAGAATCCGAAGGCTCTGTGCAGTTTCCTCCTAAGAAGTCAGCTTCCTCTGTCGTTAAACTTTGAGTAATGTGCTTAAGCGGATCGGCCTAACTCGAGAGCAAGTGCGGGCGGCCCTGGGCTTGTCTGATGCGGAGCAAGTCGGGAACCGGGAGTCCGAAAGAAAATACCTTAACGCAAATGACCAACTGCGGATGAAGAGGAGGCTTCAAATCTACGAGGGGTTTATTATGGCTAGGTATTTGGAGGGGTATCATCCCGGAACCATCGGAAGAATATTGGCGTGTTCGGAAGAGTCGGTACGGATCCGCCTAAGGAAGGCCGGTTTCTTCAAGTCAAAAAAGGTGGTCCAAGATGCACAAGATCAAGAATAGCCAAATGAGCATATATACCCAATCCATCATTGTCTGAATAAATCCCATCGTTCTTTCCATTTCTCCAAACGCCCCTTCGACTCCGGATGGTTGTATAACCAAAAAGTCTTACTGTTCTGTAGCTCGAGGCACGGAATGATATACCAGATATCTTCTGTCGCAATGTAACTAGGTACGATGTCCACCTTGGCGCAATCTATTGGGTTCTTGGTGCTAGCACCCGTGGAAGACATTATCTTGTAGCGCTTCCGTGCCGTCGGGGAGGTCTGTGTCACGTGCTGAGTGCCTTTCACCTGAACTCGAAAAGATTTCCCGGCGTCGTTCATGACTACGTAATCTTGAGGGAGATGCGTTTCCAAAGGCATGAAAGGATGCAACCCTCTTTGCATAGCTGCAACTGCGAAGATATACTCAAACACCGTTCCGCTGGCCTTGTTGACACTAGCTCCCATCAACCCTCCAGATTCTATGGCGGGGCTTGGACAGCCAATCATGCCCCTTTGAGAATATGTGGTTCAACCCCCAACCTAGCTTTCTTGGGTTCATATCCCTCAAAAGTATTCGGTTGTTCTCGTTCGCACCTAGGACAACCAGTAGTTCGGAGGTTGTGCCCTCCCAAGCATCGTCGGCAAGGGTATCTCTGAACATATTCATCAGTTCCGTTATGTGGCTATATCGGGAATCGGCTTTCGCCATGTTTTCCAAAGCGGGATTAATATACGCTTGGACTCCGAACCTCTCAAAATCCTTGGTCGACGGTATCTCGTAGTTGAGTAGCCACCGAGCAAAATGAGGTAGCTCCGAATCCACCTTGCTCTTGGTTTCGGCAGTAAAACGGAACCCGGAATTGCACTTGAAGATCATGACCTTATCCTTGATCGACATGTCGAGATCGGGCAGGAGTCTCATCGAGATGGGGTCGTCATTAAGCGTGATGCTAATCCTACCCCGCCAAAAAGCTCGGCCTGACTTCATGTATTTTCCGTTGATGAGGAAGGTGTCATTGGCGACGTGCTCCTTCAGCTTAGCTGTGAAAGCCGTGTGCATTGAAGCGCTCTCCGACGGAGCCTCGTCGTCGACTAGCCACATCCCGTACTCGAAAAGATAATCAGTCCAACTGTCCTTTCCGCATAGATATTCCGATGCCTTGATTCCGCCCCCGAACAAACCCCCTAAAACAGATTTGTTATACAATGTTTTACCAGTGTTAGGCGGTCCGACCAAAAAATGGGCGTGACCTCTTTTCGGAGCACCTGCGTAGGCGTGTCGATAGGCGTAAGAAAGCCAGCCAATTTCGTGCTTAAGCTGCTCTTCTCCGAACATGGTTTCCATCCACGACACAATCGTCGGAAAGCCTTCGCCCCACTCAGGATCCCCGTCAGCCGGGGTCAAGGGCTTGATCCTAGACGTGTTGAAGTAGCGTTGCCCCTCATGCTTTACAATGCGAGACTTGGTGAATACGAAAGGTATGCCGGCCTCCACGCGTTTTCCGGTGTTGATTTGATACATGGCTCGCCTAGCCTCGGAAAGGTTGTCTTCGCGCCTTGGGCGGTCGCTCAGGCCATGCCGTCCCATTACGTCTAACTTGGTGTCATCCCTGCCGGAAACAACGAAACCGCCATTGCCGTCCTCGACAAAATAGTTTTTACCGTCGAACCAGTAATGGACGATCGCTTCACCGATTCGATTAACTTCATAGTCGCGAACAAAGTCCGTGCCGAATACATCGACCCAACGCATAAAGCCTCGGTCGCCCGTGAAGCATTGGAAGCCACGCTCGCGAACAACTGCGGCTCGAGGGTTGTCGGCGGTCGGATCCCAGAAGCGAACACCTTGGGAACCTTCCCGGAAGGGCCCGTCCCAAGCCCCCGGGAATCGCTGATCGATCTCAGCCTTCACTACGTCGAGTGGAATGATCACTCCGTCGTCAAAGTCACGATCGCTCGAGCTTTCGTACTGCCAGTAGTGGAGGGTCTTTAAGTCGATCCGGGATTCGGCGTCAATCTCCTTCCAATCACTACCGTAGAGGACGTACGAGAAAGGGTCTAGGAAGTTACCCTTGTCAAATTTCCGAGCGAGCCCATCGAAGTTCATCTCCTTGGCAGCTCGCCTCAGAAACTTTTCCGTCGCACTTTTGCCGTGGCAGAGTATCTCACCTTCGAAAAAGTAAACAGCATGCAAGCCTCCACTGTAGCTCCGCGAGATCCAATTCGCAGGGTAAGCGCTGTCCATCATCCGCCCGACGCATTCGTCGTACTCGAGATCGGTAAGCTTCGCATCCCAGTCGACGCAGAACCCCTTTAGAAACTTGGGTGGGTTGTCCTTGTTCAAGCGCTGATGCGGATCCGCCGCCTCAACACAGTTGTATGCTAGGTATTTAGTTTGAGGCTGTGAAGCCCATCTCTTGTATTCAGCTTGACTGCGGAATCGGGGTAGGTCGAATTTGAGGGAGACGATCTCGTCAATATGCTTTCTAGTGACTAAGTTCGACCTGAGGTTTGGTATTGTTGAAAGTTCCATTGTATTTAATTTCCATGAAGTCTTGGACGAACTCGTCAGGGTCTTGGTGCTTGAACCCAGAGATATCGAACTCCACTAGGTCGTTGGGAAGCCCCGCTTCCGAAGTGTGCGAATCTTGCGTCTGTTTGTCTTTGTCGAATCGAATAATGCACCCACCTAAAGAGTGAACTAATTCACACTCATTTACAAATCGGACATCGTCCACGACGTAGTCTCGAGATGAGTCGCTCTCTATTCTCTTCTTCGCTAATTTCAGCCACAGCTGATCGTCAACTAGTGTGCGCCCCCATTCCGTTCCAAGAGTCTGCATCAAGTATCGTGGGCTACACCCCAACTCCTCGATAACCTCCTCCTTTCGGACGGGATCGGTGAGCAGTTGCATGTCGACGCCCATGGTATGAAGCATGGCTTTGATCGGGTATGAAAATGAGACGGCGGTAAACCCATAGTGAATGCAAAGCTTGCTTGCGAAGGTCGATTTCCCACAGCCCTTGGGGCCTGCTAATCCTATTACTCTGTTCATTTTGTGTACTCCTTGGTTATTTGCCCCTCAGCAGCCAAAGGAAGTTCCTCGGCCCAAGACGGGGGTGTGCTCATAATTTCAATGACTTTATCCAAGGACTCCTGGGCATCGGCCTCGTCGACCTCGACCAGAACCTCATCGTGTACGTGCATGACGACCTTGAAGCCCGCCTCATGTAAGCGAACCATAGCGTCCACGAAAAGATCCCGAGCAGTCGCTTGAACTACGTTCTGGAATAGGTTGGCGCCGTAGAAGTAATGCCTGCGAGGGCTACCCATCTGCTCGGCCGCAGTGGTCCCGTCGGATTCGTGACGGCAACGGAAGTATTTCAAGAGGCGACCACTAAACATCGGAATCTGGTAATCCCTTCCATGGTTGGCGGCTTGCTTGAAAAGCTTGTCGTGCGTTTTCCAATGGCAAACGATATTGGGATTCTTCTGACGGAAGTCATCCACCTGTAGATATGCGTTGATCCATTGTCGACGGTCGTAGGTCGAAAGGGTAGGGTATAGGCTGGCCTTGCCCGGCTGATATGTACCCGCAAACTTCTTGAATCGAGCTTCGTCTTCCAAGGAAAACTCCCTATCCAAAACATGCTGTTGCTCGAAGAGCTTGACGGTATCGGCGAACTTGGCCCATCCGGAACCGTAGCCCAACTGCAACACACGAACCTTCGCGAGGGTGTACAGCTCGGGATCCTCTTTCTTGAGGGAGCCCCCCTCCCAACCCATGGTTAGGCGCGCGTGTACCTCGTATGGATTTAAACCCTCTCGGATAAGATCAAGGGTGTCCGTGTCGCCGGCTACCCAAGGAGTGACCCGAGCTTCAATATTGGAGTAGTCGACACTCACAAAGGACTTCCCCCCGTGAGCTCGGATACAACCCCGCAGATTAAGCCCGTGCTTGGAGCCCACTGGCAAGTTCTGCACGTTCAATCCGTCAGTTCCGCTGAAGCGTCCCGTAATGGAAGCCCCGAAATACTTGGTCTGATACTTAATGCGATCCTCAAAAATCCGTTCAATCATAGCATCCAAAGTCTTGGAGTGCTTGTTGATCCGCTGAACTTCCTGCATGTCGGTAGCACAAGTAAAGATCTCGCCGTACTCCTCGTTCCAAGCTAGGAAATCCTTGTTCTTCTTGTCTAGAGATTTTGGTACGGGTATCCCGCGTCGACGGCATTCGAGGGCCAGCGCCTTCTTGCTGTATATGGCGTACGGTTTCTTGGTGTCGGGGTCAATCTGCTCATACCACGGAAGACGTTTCCGGGCATTGAAGGACTTGTGTGACATCTTGTCGCTCTCGATCTCCATGTCGTAGGGGTTGCACGGGAGTCCTTCCCAACCCATATCCCGATTGATCTCACTAGCTCGACGTTCGACAAGGGGCCAATCGGGGTACAGCTTATCCCAAATTTGGAAGCAATAGCGAGCGTCATTCAGGGCGTAATCGTAGGTATCCTTCACCATGTCTTGGGCGGAGAGGTCTTCCCAGTCCAGACCCTTTAGGTTGTCGCGAATACCTTTGTCCATCTCCACCCCCAAGATCTCCTTGGCGGCACCCTTAAGGTTTCGTTGATACTGAAAGTAACAACACATGTCGGCAGTGCAGATCCACTTCTTTCCGACATTGTTGGGAATCTCGCCGATCTCTTGGAGGCGTTCAAAAACGCGCTGATCAAAAGAGGCGTTGTGCGCGATCAAGGTGTAATCCTTGAGGCGGGTCCAGTCCATACCTTCCACGGTTCCGACGTATTCAAAGTCGTCGTTGTAAACCGCGACCATGTAAGCGTTAAACTCTTCGTGGTTTACGTATTGGTAGGTAGACAGTCGCGCGATCGAATACTTGGAGTCGTAATAGGTCTCAAAGTCGATGGCGCAGAATTTTTCATCGTTAGGCATGTTGCGTAATGGTAGACAGTGCGAGTTGGGGGGCCGAGGAAAACAGAAGGAAAAACCCCGGGCCCCCCTTCACACACCAATTGTGAATAAGGGTTGTGGTAACCCTAAATTACGCAGTGATGAGAGTTGCGAGCCACTCCCGGAATTCCTCGTCGTTGGCCGTACCCTTCTTAAGCTGAGGGACGACGACGGTTTTGCCGTTGAACTTGTCAGTCGAAGTGGTCAACGAGAAGGTTCCGGAACTGAAACCGTCCCTGTAGTAGGTCCGGAATGCGGTGAACATCTTGACGGCGGCGCGCTTGTATGCGACCCCCTTGATCCGCCAAAGGGCGAATGCGACGTTCATTCCGTCCCCGAACTCGAAAGGAAAGATCTCAGGATCCTCTCCTCGGATTGCAATGAACGCATCTGCAACCGGCATCCAGTCAGGCTTGGAACCGTCGTGGCCCCACTCGAAAGATCCTCCGGCTTCGACGGCGGCAGCCTTGGACAAAACGCGGGGTATCTCACCCGAGTCCCAATCCACGTTCTCTTCGAACAGCTTACCCATCCGCAGAACGGTGAACTCAATGGGCTTGTCCAACTTGTATTGCTGGTCAAGCACGATGTCCCCGGCGGAAAAGTCTTCCTCCTGGGCAAGTCGGCTGATGCCTTGCAAGATGGTAAGCCTCGGGAAGTCGAAATCGCTCTCGTCGAGGTCTTGAATGAGGTTAGCACCCGGAGCCGTTTGGGCTAGGGCAGTGACTGGGCTTCCGTCGATGATTTCTCCGGAGGCTTCTGCAACTTCAGTTGCGGCGTTGGCTTCTTCACGTAATGATTTTGTTTTGCTCATACTATGTTTGGTCTTTGTGGTTATTTGCATAACATTTGTTATACATATGGATTAAAAAGGGTCTTGGTTTTTTGGTAATTTCTTAAGGTAGGCGGTTCTGTCACGAGCTTCCTCGGGGGGTAATAGCTTGGCCTCCTCCAGTAGTAATTCGAGCTGGCCTCTTGCGCCTTTCTTCGCACCCCGAGGTAATTTCTCGGCATAGAGTTTGGCTAGTTTGGAAAGTGAAATGTTACAGGCTCGCATGAATTCTTCAGGGTCGAAGAGGTCGGACAGACTGTCGAAAACATCTTGAGCGCTGTCAAACTTAGCAGTGGGATTGCGCCAACGCAAATCATAACCCGGAATTTCTTCACCCTCCTCTTCAGCTCGCCTGATGGCCTCGGCCCTAGCGGCTTTCGACCATGCGTCGATAACGTTGCCGACGTTAAGCATCTTGGCTAGGACGGCGTTGTCCTCGATCAAGGCGGGATCGTAGTTGTCCATAAGCTCGAGCTCGAAATCCTCAACAGTCGGTGCGTATTTCTTGGCTACAGGTAAGAGCTTGTCACTAAGAGCCGTGCATGAGAGACGATGCTTGCAAAATCGACAGCCTTCGGTGTTGGGTCGAAGGTCGGGGGTCTCAGACTGTGCCTTCTCTACTATCACCTGTATCCGCAGTCGGATGGTATCCATGTCTGCACGGGTGTAATCATGAGTGTGAATCTCGTCTCTCCTAGGGATGATGAAATGCACTGTAGCAGTTTGCAACTGCGGGTATTTGTCCATGACACCCAATAGGTATGCTTGCCCTTGGATGTTTATGTCGGCTCCGTCAATCTCACTCCTACCGAATTTAAAGTCCGCAACTTCAACGTGCGTACCCTTGATAATAGTGCGATCGACGGAACCGAATATCCCTTTCTTGCCGGCATACCTGATGGGCACCTTTAACTCCTTCAGGATTTTGTCGGCAATACTTTCGTAGGGTTCGAGGTACTTCAAGCAAAGCACTACCGCTTCCGTCTGCTCCTCGTTAAGCCCGCTCAAGTCACCCGTCTCCGCAGCGGTGTGGAGCATGGTGCCCTCCTCCGCAAAAACGTTGGTCTCGTTGCTTGACCGATAGCCCGGGCATATCTCCACGTATTTTAACGTGGACGGTCCGAGCTCGTGGTGTTGAGAGGGGGAGGCCATCAGTCTTCGATACCCTCTACCCCGATGGTTTCATTCAGTTTGTCGATAGCCTTCGCCATGTGTTCAAGAGCATTGTACATGAGGCGTATCTCCTCCTGTACGGTCGCTACTTGAAGGCCGATGAAGGCAGCGTACTCGACCGCTCGGGCGATTCCCTCCTCCGACGTCATGTTGTCGAACAAGTTCTCTCCTCCGGGTCGTAGGGCCTTGAGGCCGCTTTGCTCAATCATGTTGACCGCGGCGTCGTAGCTTTTCTTGTGCTCGTTTTGGTAGAGCTCAGGCATGTCGTCGTAGGTTTTGATCTTTACGAACTTTTCGTCTACTTCGGTCATTACCCTTCCTCCGTGCAGTGCTTGTTTAGGAACTCGACGACACCGGCTTTGGTGGTTACGCAATCGAGAATGTCGGGCTCGAAAGCCTCCGCTTCCGGCTCGAAACGTTCGTCGTTCCCTTTGTTGATCCGCCGAAATACCTTGTTGGCTTCGGTGGCGCTAGTAAAAAAGAGCTGGACGCGACCGCCTACGGAATCGTCGACGTTCGTTACCATAACTCTTATTATTGCTACTGGTGGTTTTGGCATGGTGTGTGGTTTTTGGGTGTTTTGTTTGTGTTTGTTTCAGTCGGATGCTTACTGCATCCATTGAAGTGCTAGTAGAAAGCCTACTCCGCATCCGGCTAGGACACCGGCAAAGCAAGCGATCAGAGTCTCGGCGGTGAAGAAAGCCTTTCCGGATCTCTTTTTCGAGGCGCGGGGGCGCTCGAGGTAGATCGGGATATAATTCCTTTCATCCATCGTTGTAATCTTTGCCATAAGTTCCATCTCTTCATTAGTAGGTCTTTCGTTCATGTTAAATTGCGGGGCGCCCCTATTATTAATGTTAGTTTTCCAGCCAAACACGGGGACGCCCCTTAAAGTTAGGGGCCAATCCTCCAAAGCCGGCCGACTACCCAAAGGGTCAGGATGACTGAGACGGATTGAATAGTCCATGCAGTCCATCCCGTCATCGCGGCGTTCGTGTATCCGTGGTAAAAGCCGTACCCAAAAGTAAGGGCGAACCAAAAGGTCCAAAGCTTAGCGAGTTGTCCATTAGTCAATGTTGTCATCATAGTATTGGATTGAGATCGTCATCGTTGACGAGATCTAGGTTATTGAGCTTAGCCCGAACCGCACGGCATACCTTCATCTCGACGGTTCCGTTGGCAAAGACTATGTTCTGAATAGAGGGCGACTTGCCCGATGCCCGATGCACACGGCCGAGAACCTGACGGAGCTCGATCGCTGAAAAGCTGGGCGAAATGAGAGAGACTCGAGGGCGATCGCCGGTTTCGTCGTGAAGAGACAATCCGGTCCCGCCTGCCTGGCTCATGACCAGACAGACGGAACTTTCATTGTCTTGAAACGAGCGAATATGCTCGGATCGTTCACCCTCAACCTGATCACCCCTGATCATGGAAATTGTGACACCCTTGGAATACAGCCACTCGTACAACGCATCCAAGGTTTCCTTGAAATTCACGAAGATCGCGACGGCATTGCCGGAATCAATATAGTCAGTAGTCAACTCGACCAAGGTAGGTACCTTACATAGCTCGGCCTCTTGGCGAGCACGAATCTGAATGGTCAACGGATTCTCCTCGTCGTCAGCCCGCTTCTCCTCAAGAGCGTCAAGTCGACGGGCCATATCCGCATAAGCATGGTCGAGGAGGTCCGGGTCTTGAACCTCATAGCCATTGGCAGATATGACCGTCTCGGGGAATGAACCCTCGGGAAGATCGGCTATGCGAATTCGCGACCCGAATCCCTCCTCGTAAATATGCTCGTGGAATCCTTTCAGCACTTTGGGGTCGTTGTTAAAATCCAATCCACCAAATCGCCCGCGCCGGCATCCGTGATGTAAGCACCATCTCCACCAATCCTTGTGACCGTGCATACCAAGGTGGTATCCGATGGCCTTCAAATCTTGGGGACGAGAGATGGCTGTTGCACTCAGCATCAAGGTCTTCAGTCCTTGGTCCTTGGTCGAAGCAAGAAGTTTTGAGTTGATGCTCTTGTCACCCTTGCAACGATGCACCTCGTCGAAGATGAGAAGTGCGCGGTCGGACAAAACTTTCCATTCGAAAGCCTTACCCCTACGCTTAACGAATTCCGTCCGTCCGCCGCGCAACTTCTCATAAGTGTTTGCAAACCCAACCCGAAAGCCAAAGCGATCCATCCAGTCTTTCCAGACAGGGACCACGGCTTTAGGGCAGATTACAAAAGGTACCATGTCCATCCGTCGACAAGCCTCCAAGGCTACGACGGTTTTGCCCGTACCTGTATCCGAACCGTCCAAGGCCGAATTGTAAAGGTCAAGGGCCCGACAAAGATTGTTGGCGTGTACCTTTTGGTAGTCGTACAGCTCGACTGCGCTATCTCTTACTAGTACCGTACTCATCGGGTCCTCTGCTGTTTTCGATAGCACCAAGCAGTTGCTTGGCCCAGTCGATGGGGTTTTCGCCTTCCTTCCGAGCGATCTTGCATAGCTGGGCGAATAACTTGCGCTTGCCCTGCTCCTCGATCTGACGGACACGCTCACGGGTAACTCCCATTACGGATGCAATCTCCTGCAAGGTGTAAGGGCGACCGGCGGTGGAATCGTACCAATGCTCGGTACCATCCTCCTCGATCATAGGTATGTGACCGTTTACAAACATCGAAAGCTTTTGGTCGCCGGATAAGTCAGCATCGTCAGCGTACTCAGGTTTCGCTAGACTGTCGTGCCTCCTCGAAGGGGGTTGTTTCGGGGAGCTTTTCGGCTGAGATCTCGGGGAAGCATTGTCGGAAGTACTTGAGGATTCGCTTGGCGAGCTGGGTGTCTTCTTCGTAGAACTCTCTTGTCGTGAAGCGGTGCTCGCAAGCAGGGCATTTATGACGTCGTCTGACATAACGTTGGGCGGCTCGGGTTTCTATAGTATGGGTGGCGCAGTTGCATAGCGGGCATTTCATTCTCTTATCAGTTGCCTCAACCCTCGTTGGAAGCTAAGCGCATCTCGTGAAAAGTGGGTGGTCAGCAACCCTGCGTCTTCGGTTCCGGTCATGTAGAATTTTAGATTCTTCCCTTTAGTGGGGGTGGGCAAAAAGCCTACCTTGATCCCAAACCAGATCCATAGTTTAAAGATAAAGCTCTTCATCGGGAAAGCCCCTCCAAGCAAAAGACGCACGGTCCATGCCCGGGTTCGGGACATACGTGGTCGGCGCTAACGGTTTTGTCGGTGCAGTGGAGCAGGGCGGTATGCCCGCAACCATTGGACATGGCTGAAATACCGACGCAAATAATTACCTTAAGAGCAAGGGTCATGACTTCCGTCCTTCCTCCAAGCGGTCAAAAACCTCAACGTTTTGCTGAGTGTTCTCGAGGAGTCGCATGGCGATGTCTTTCCCATAGGACGCAAAGACCAAACCAATGGTCCCCGTCATGAACCCGGCGGCGAT
>MDSV01136569.1_pt1 | contig 19811 bp, 18 predicted proteins | sample 810851 | NCBI WGS metagenome assembly MDSV01 (sample SAMN05326640, study PRJNA326480) | marine metagenome | isolation source: seawater | place: Atlantic Ocean: North East | collected 2012 | reverse complement strand
TGGTGTATCATTCAAGACCACATTTAAATTAAATCTAGATTATGGTTAAAAGTTATTTGGACTTTGAACAGCCAATTGCTGATATTGAAAGTAAGATATTGGAATTAGAGAATTCTGATATAGATCAAAACCAAATAAACAAGGAAGTGGTTGATCTCAACGAGTCAGCAATAAAATTAACTGAAAGAATTTATTCAAATCTTTCTCCTTGGCAAAATGTTCAAGTTGCCAGACACCCAGAAAGACCTCATTTTGTTGATTATATTGAAAGAATCACTGATGAATTTGATGAATTGCATGGAGACCGTCATTTTTCTGATGACAGAGCTATCTTAGGCGGAATCGGTAAGATAGGGGAGTATAAAGTTGTAATTATTGGCCATGAGAAAGGAAGGTCAACAGATGAGAAGATAAAACATAATTTTGGGATGTCTCAACCTGAGGGGTATAGAAAGGCATGTAGGTTGATGAAATTAGCTGAAAGGTTTAATTTACCCGTGGTGACTTTAATAGATACTCCTGGAGCTTATCCAGGCATAGATAGCGAAGAAAGAGGACAAAGTGAAGCAATAGCTTATAACTTAAAGGTTATGTCGTCGCTCAAGACCCCGATAATTGTAAATATTGTAGGAGAGGGCGGCTCAGGTGGCGCTCTTGCTCTTGGAGTTGGAGATCACATTAATATGATGGAACATGCTACTTATTCAGTAGCTTCCCCTGAGGCCTGTGCAAGTATTGTTTGGAGAGATTCAGAAATGGCTGCCGAAGCAGCTGAAGCTATGAAATTAAGTGCACAAAATATACTTGAGCTAAAGTTAATTGATGAAATCATTAAAGAGCCCTTAGGAGGAGCCCACAGAAATTATGATCAAGCTTCATTAAATATTAAGAATTCAATTATCAATAACTTAGATCAAATCAATCAGATATCACTAAATGACTTGGTAGAACAAAGATATGCACGCCTTATGAGTTATGGTGCTTTATAGTAATGGGACTCCAAGAAATATCTTTTGATGATTCAATAGAAAGGTTTGAAAGAATTGGCGTTGCTTATTCAGGTGGCGTAGATTCAACAGTATTGTTGCATTTATTAACTCAAAAGAAAGAACTTAAAGATAAGATTGATGCAATACATGTAAACCATTCCATTAATCCTGATTCTGATAAATGGGAGGATTTTTGTAAAAGAAATGCTGATCAACTTGGTGTTCGATTCCATTCTTATAAATTAGAGGACCAAAAAATTATTTCAGAAGATAGTTTACGGAAACTAAGATATGAAAAATTTCAACAATGGGGATCAAATAATGATCTTATGCTGACAGCACATCACAAAGATGATCAAGTTGAAACAATAATATTTAGGTTTATGAGAGGGACTGGTTTAAATGGACTTACAGGAATTCCGTCGTGGAGAAAAGAAGGAAGTATTCAATTTCATAGGCCGTTATTAGATGTCTCTAAGAAAGAACTTCTTGAATATGCTGACTCTAATAAATTGAAATGGATAGAAGACGATTCGAATCAGGATATTAGTATTTCTAGAAATTTTATAAGAAATAAATTACTACCGACGATAAAGGAAAGGTGGTCTGATGTAGATAAGTCAATTCTACATTTATCTTCGGAAGCCAATAAATCAAATGTGATACTTAAGTCTATTGCTAAAGAAGATATTAAAAAAATACTTTTAAAAGAAAATTACTATGACTTAAATGAATATCTTTCTTTGCCAAGAGAAAGGGCAGAAAACTTGCTATATTTTTTAATTAATCATGAACTTGGACTAGTAGCTAATTCAAATTACATTAAAGAAATTAATCGAACTTTAGAAAACTCAAGTAGATTGGACAATATAAATTTTCCCTTTACCAATAAACTTAATAGTAAGTTATTTAAGCTTAAGGTGTTAGATGGAGAGATATGTTTCTTGTTAGAAGAAGATTTCTTTAAGTTAGATGCCTCTTTTATCTCAGACTGGGATTTAAGTTCTAAATTAGAAATACCTTCTGGATACCTGCATGTAGATAAAATTAAAGGAAAAGGTATAGATGACCTTTATTTAGACGAGCAAATATATGTAAAAGGTAGATCTGGTGGAGAAAGATGTAAACCCTTTGGAAGAAGTAAAAGTCAGAAGCTAAAGAAATTATTTCAAGAATATGATATTCCTTTATGGAAAAGAGACAGATTACCTCTTATTTATATAGGAGATAAATTAGCTGCTGTTGGCGACCTGTGGGTATGTGAAGAATTTCACACTAAACCTCACAAGAAGGGTAACTCTATAAGCTGGACAGATAATCTAAAAATATAGAGATATCTAATTCTAACTAGATTGGTTTTCCAGCTCTTCTCTGAGTTCTTTGTGTTTTTCTTTTGTTAAAGGATAAAACCATGTTAAGAAAAGTGCTGGAAGGAAGAATGCTGCACATCCAAGGCAATAATAAACTCTCAATGCTAGCATTGCAGAATCAGCATTTTCAGTACCCGGAATAAATCCTGAAAAGTCTACTAATATAGCTGCTGCCCAAACTGCAATCATGGCTGAAATTTTAGCTATCATTCCATTCAGAGCAAAGAAAGTACCTGCACGTCTGCCGCCCGTTTTAAGAGAATCTAAATCTACTACATCAGCAAGCATAGAGGCTGGAAGGAATTGTAATCCTCCAAAACAGAAACCTTTTATAAGGAATAATATATGGAATTGATTAAAGTCTCCTTTTTCTAAAAAGAAGCATAAAAAGCTAACTGTTCCTGTTCCTACTAAGGTTATACAAAAGGCTCTATGTTTGCCTAATGTCTTACCTAGCCATAGCCAGAAAGGTATCCCTGCTAAACCCGCTATAAAGTACCTTGCATAAGAAGCACCTACAGTCTCAATTCCTATCACATCTCTAACAAACCATAGAGATAATGTATTTCTAAACGATTCTCCTGCGATAACTAAGAATATGATTAATAAAATCCTTACAAGCAAGGGATTCTCTGCAGCATATTTTAGTCCTTCAATTAAAGGAATCTTTTTTTCTACCTTTGGCATTGGATCTGGAACTTTCCATAGTGCCCATGCAGCGAATATCGGCAATAACAAGATAATGCCTATCCCCATGCTGGCCAAAATATCAGCCATTTTTCCAGACGTAGAAAAATCTTGGAATATAAAAATTGCAGCAAGCATCCTCTTAATCGAATCAAAATAACTTATCCCCTGTCCTGAAACTTCTATTGCAAGTGGTATAAGGGCTGAAATAAGTAAACCAATTAAAGTCCATCCTTCTCTGCCACCAACTACTCTAGATCTTTGGTGGTAGTCAGGAGAGATTTCAGCTCCCCAAGCTCCATAAGGAATACTAATTATTGTTGATCCTAAATACATAAGCATCATCCAAAAAACAAAGTAGGTGATTGAAACTTCTGTGCCCGGAATAAATAAATTATATATAGCTAGCATCATCAAAGGAACGCCCAGGATAATCCAAGGCTTCCTTCTGCCGATTCGCGTTCTTGTGGAATCACCTAATTGCCCAAGAATGGGATCAGTAATTACGTCAGTAAATCTGGCAATTAAAAGTAAATTAGCAATTATATAAAGCGGAATACCAACAACTTCAGAATAGAAAGGAATTAACCATATTGCTATAGGATAACCAATCATGGCAAGTGGAGTAGCTAATCCTCCGTAAGCTAGTATTGTATTTCGCTTAACCTGTTGTGTGTTATCCATTTCTCCCCAAGTTTTTTATAGAAGGATATATTAATGATTTAACTTATATAGACAATCGATTTAAACCATTAATTACAGCCTCTAAGCCTGCAATAACTGTATTTTGGTGTTTACCCACACCCCAAACAGATTGTTCTTCATACGAAATCTCCGCATAAGCTACCGCTTTCGCATCTGAACCAGAACTAATAGCATGTTGATGATAGTCAGCAATTTTTACATCAATATTTAGATCTGAACTTAATGCATCTATCATTGCATCTATTGGGCCATTACCTGAACCTTTTATGGCTTTTATCTTATTCCCTTCTTTTATCTTTATTTCAATCTCATCTTCCTGAACACCTTCTTTATTTGCTCGAGAGTTAATGTGATGTTCTAAAAACTCAAATTTTCCATTTTCATTAAAGTAAGTTTCTTGGAACGTTTCCCAAATATCTGAAGCAGATATTTCTTTTCCAGTTTCATCGGTTATCTTTTGGATTACTTGACTAAATTCAATTTGAAGCCTTCTAGGCATACTTAATCCATGGTCTTTTTCTAATAGATAAGCAACACCCCCTTTACCTGATTGACTATTTATTCTTATTACAGCTTCGTAAGACCTTCCTACATCTTTCGGATCAATTGGAAGATAGGGCACTTCCCAAGTCTCTTGATTAGAGTTTCTTAATTCATTAAGCCCTTTTTTTATTGCGTCTTGATGTGATCCTGAAAAAGCAGTAAACACAAGGTCACCAGCATAAGGATGTCTTGGGTGGACGGGTAGTTGATTGCAATATTCAGCTTCTCTCATTATCGGGTTTATATCTGAAAAATCTAGTTCAGGATCAACTCCTTGAGTTAGCATATTTAAAGCTAAAGTAACTAAATCAACATTCCCAGTTCTCTCACCATTACCAAATAAAGTACCTTCTATTCTATCTGCACCTGCCATCACTCCTAACTCTGTTGCTGCAACTGCAGTTCCTCTGTCATTATGTGGATGTAGGCTAATAATAATATTTTCTCGATTATCAATATTATTACAAACCCATTCTATTTGATCAGCATAAATATTGGGTGAAGCCATTTCGACGGTGGCTGGAAGGTTAATAATAGATTTTCTTTCTTTAGTAGGTTCCCATACTTCATTGACTGCGTTACACACTTCAATAGCATAAGGAAGTTCAGTGCCTGTAAAACTTTCAGGACTATATTCAAAAATCCAATTGGTATTAGAGTACTTTTCTGAGCAATCTCTTACTTCCTTCGCACCTTCAGTTGCTATTCTTTTAATGCCTTCTTCATCACTTTTAAAGACAACTCTTCTTTGTAGGGTAGAAGTAGAATTATAAACATGCACTATTGCTCGAGGTGCGCCGTCTAGGGCTTCAAAAGTTCTTTTTATAAGTTCAGGTCTAGCTTGTGTGAGCGCTTGAATGGTGACATGTTCAGGTATTAAGTTCTCATTTATGATTTTTCTAACAAAATTAAAATCTGTTTGTGAAGCAGAAGGGAAACCAACTTCAATTTCTTTAAAACCTATATTAAGAAGCATATTGAACATTCTAAGCTTTCTATTTTCACCCATTGGTTCAATTAAAGCCTGGTTTCCATCTCTTAAATCAACACTACACCACATAGGCGCTTTTTCTATACTTTTAGTAGGCCAGATTCTTTCCTCTAACTGAATTTTCTCGAAAGGCTTGTATTTTGATGCTGATTTATTAATTATTTTAGTCAATTTTATTTAATCCTTATTAAATTTCTGTTTTTAGAATTGTGAGGAAGTTTATTAAATAAACTTAAAGGCATAAACCAAGTTTTCTCCTGAATAAGGAGACCGGGCTCGTAAGTCGATTAAACGATTTTTTAATAATGACTAAAATCATTAATCACTAGCTTATATATGCCAATGATAGCGGTCAAGTTGTGAGATCTTATTCTATGAGTAGAATAAACAAGAATGGAGCTCTCAAAATACAATAAACTTGAAAAACTAGGCTACATATTTTGGAAAAAGAAACAAAATAATCAAACAGAACATGAGACTTGTCTTATTGGAGAGTTTACTTTGGTAATCTATTCTTGTAGCGGACAAGGTTTAAGTTTACCTAAGAGTAAAAGATTCATTAATTCAATTGTTCATATTCTAGATGAAGAAAACCTAAAAAAAGTAGATATTGAGAATGTTATTATGGGCGACATAAAATCAGTTTTTCTTTTTGACTCTGCTTTATTAGAGATTTTAGACAAGGATCGTTTAAAAATCTTCTCTTATCCTTCAATAACCACTATTTGCAACTCCGCTAATACAAAGAAGGATTTTCTTCTCAAATTTAGAGAAGATTTAACTTAATGAATAATTTGCAAGAAACCGAATATCACTATTTAGAAGAACAGGATATAGAAACTGTTTTGGGTATTGAAAGAGAATCAAACCCATTCCCTTGGACTGAAAAAAACTTTAGAGATTGTCTAGAAAAGGGATATTACTCTTTAGCTCTTAAAGAATATGAAAGGGTTATAGGTTTTGCAATTTTATCAGTTTCAATTGAAGAATCTCATTTATTAAATATAGGTTTAACTGCTTCAAAAAGAGGTCTAGGACTGGGCAAGGATTTATTAGAAAAGATGATTGTGGCAGCAGAAGTAATGGGAAGTAAAAAATTATTTCTTGAGGTGAGAATTTCAAATGCGGTAGCAATTGAGCTTTATAAGGTATCAGGCTTTAAGGAGATTGGTATAAGGAAGAATTATTATCGTCTAAAAGAAGGGAGAGAAGACGCAATTCTGATGTCTAAACCTTTAAAAAAAGGCTTATTGAGTAAGTCTTTTTTTTCTAATCAATAATTAACTTTTCTATATCCTTAGAAATCTTGTCTGGTGTAGTAGTAGGAGCATACCTGGCTACAGGCTCTCCATTTCTGTTAATAAGAAATTTTGTAAAATTCCATTTTATTTTTTCAGAACCCAGCATTCCTTTTTTTGCAGAACAAAGGAATTCATAAAGTGGATGTGCATTATCTCCATTAACATCTATTTTACTAAATATAGGAAAAGTGGTGCTAAAATTGAGGGTACAAAATTCTTGTATTTCATTATCAGTACCTGGTTCTTGTCCTCCAAATTGATTACATGGAAAACCAAGAACGGAAAATTTATCTGAATCATATTTTTCTTGTAACGACTGTAGCCCATCATATTGGGGAGTGAAACCACACTTACTTGCGGTATTAACTATCAATAAAGTCTTTCCTTGAAAATCAGATAAATTCACTTCATTTCCTGAAGAGTCTTCACATGAAAAATCGTAAATACTAGTATTCATTTCTTTCTAAATTTTTTAATAATTCGCGTATTATATGTTTATTAAAATTTTATAGAAACTCAAATAAGGAGAAAATGTGGAATACAGGAAACTTGGAAGTACAGATATTGACGTAAGTGTGATTTGCTTAGGAACCATGACATGGGGAGAGCAAAATACAATGGAGGAAGGCCATGAACAAATGGATTACGCAATAGATAAAGGAGTAAATTTTTTTGATGCTGCAGAGCTTTATCCAATACCACCAAAAGCAGAAACTCAAGGCAGAACAGAAGAATGTATAGGTTCCTGGTTTAAAAAAAATAACAATAGAGAAAAGGTTATTTTGGCTACAAAAGTCGCTGGAAGAAGCCCTATGAAGTGGTTTAGAGGAGAGGGAACTAAACTGGATAGAGAAAATATTGAAGCGGCTGTTGATGCTAGCTTAAAAAGGTTACAAACTGATTATATAGACCTTTATCAGTTACATTGGCCAGATAGACCAATGAGTATGTTTGGATCAGGAGGCATTGGTTATAGGCACATTGAATCTGAAAGTATTCCAATAAATGAAACACTTGAGGTGTTGGCTAATCTTGTATCAAGCGGTAAAGTCAGACACATAGGTTTATCTAATGAAACTTCATGGGGCTTATCTGAATTTTTAAAGTATTCTGAGAGCAATAATCTTCCTAGAGTCGTTTCTGTTCAAAATGCATATAATTTCCTTAATAGAACTTATGAACAAGGAATGTCTGAGTACTTCCACAGATCTCAAGTTGGTCTATTGGCTTATTCACCTTTGGCACAAGGTTACTTAACTGGTAAGTATATTGATGGAGCTAGACCCGAAGGGGCAAGAACGACTCTCTTTGAAAGAGGTGACAGATACGAAGTTCCGGGAGCCAATGAAGCTATAAAATCTTATTTGGCTTATGCAGAATCAATAGGCATGGACCCTTCAGTTATGGCAAATGCTTTTGTTAATTCAAGAGATTTTGTTACTTCCAATATAATTGGGGCTACCACAATGGAACAATTAAAATTAGCCGTTGGTAGCATAGAAATTACCTTAGATGATGAAAATCTTAAAGCAATCGAAGGAATTCATAGGAATAATCCTAATATTTGTCCTTAAATTTGAATACTGAAGATCTAACCTGGAAGTGGAAGTCTTACGATGAGCTCAATAAAGATGAGCTCTATAAGGTTTTGAAGTTTAGACAAGAGATTTTTGTAGTAGAACAAAAATCTTGGTATCTAGATGCAGATGGATTAGATCAGTGTAGTTTACATTTGTTAACAATTAATAACGATAACTTAATAGGTTATTTAAGACTCACACCTCCTGGCAAAAAATATGTAGAAGCATCGATTGGCAGGGTATCAATTGATAAAGGACACAGAGGGAAGGGGTTGGGTGATAAGTTACTGAGCTTAGGAATAGAAAAAGGGAAAGCTGTATATAGCTCGGGTTCTTATAGAATTTCTGCTCAAGAGTACCTTATCTCCTATTACGAGAATCATGGATTTAAGGTTCATGGAGATCCTTACGATGAAGATGGGATTTCTCATGTTGAGATGGTTTCAAATGGATAATTCAATTAAACATCAGCCGGTCCTGGCTTTAGGTTTGATTATAGGAATTTTTTTAGCTGCAATTACCATAGTTGAGAAGAACAATATTTCAGATAAACAATGGGCTGCTAAGATTGAAGACCGGTTCATTCCATATGAGAAGTATCAAATGCAACTAGAGGGTTTAGCCATTGATAAGAGATCGCCCTTAACTATAAAGGACAAGGAATATGTTCTTGAAAGGATGATAGAAGAAGAATTACTAATTAAAAGAGCGATAGATTTAGGGATGTTGGAAAACAATCCAATGGCTAGGGGAACAATTGTTCAACAAATGATTAAAAATATAATTTCAGAAGGTTCACGCATAGAGCCAGAAGAAAGTGAATTACTAGAATTTTTTGAAGAAAATATAGGCTTTTTTACCAAAGCGAATAGACTGAGGGTAAGACAAATTTATTTTTCACAAGAAGACTTTGGCAACAAAGTTTTTGACCAAGCAAAAGATGCTTTTGTTCAGTTACTAGAAGGAAAAGATTTTGAAGAAGTTGCTTTAAGTGGTAGTAAAACAGCACTTAAAATTCCAGATACTTTGATGACTTTAAGCAAGGTTAGGGAATATATTGGTCCGACTCTTATGAGAGAAGCTCAGCAACTAAACATAGGTCAATTTTCAGAACCAAAGCAGGTTTCAGGTGGGCTTAAAATCATTTATTTAGTTGATAAAGAAGATGCCGACCGTCCTGAATATTCGTATATAAAGAGTTCGGTTTTATCTGAATACTCCAAGAGAAGAGATGATCAATCATTGAGAGAATACTTAGATAATTTAAAAAATTGGTATGACGTAACAAGAAACCTTACAGAATAAGATGTATTTAAGAGCGTTTTTAGCTTGTTTGATCTTAATTTTTTCAACTTTGATTTATTCTCATCAAAGAAGTGAATCTTATTCTCGTATTGATATTACAAATGAGGATAAAAGAATTGTAGAAATTGATTTTAATATTCAGATTTCTGTTCTATCTAGAGTTAAGTCTAGCTTTGATCAATCTTGGGAGAGTAAACTGCAAGAAGAAGTTCTAAGTAATTATAAAGTTCAAGGTTCTTGTCAATTAGATCAGGGACCTGTTTTTAGATCCTCATTAACCACCGGTTACGTTTCACTAAGATGGAGGCAAGTCTGCGAGAAAGAGCCATTAGAAATTCTTTTTAATCTTTTCTTTGACCAAGACAGTAGTCACGTTCACATCGCCACTGTCAAGATCGATAACCAATTCTATCCTGAAAAGATATTCACAATTTCTTCTAAAAAATGGAATGAGTCTTCTTCTTTAAATCAGGTAGAAAGCTCTGCTTATTCTTCTTTTTCAGATTATCTTGAGTTGGGTATAAAGCATATTGCTACTGGCTTAGATCACATAGCCTTTTTGTTAGGATTATTATTATTAAAACTTAAAAGAAAGAATCTGATAATAGTAGTTACTGGATTTACTATAGGACATAGTATAACTCTTTCTTTAGGGGTGCTTAATTACATTACCCCAGCATCTTTATTCGTTGAGTCTCTGATCGGATACTCAATTGTGTTAGTTGCAATTGAATGCGTTGCATCAGTAACGAAGCAATATGCTCTTTATAACAAGTGGTTACTACTTTCTTGGATCTCATTTATCCTTTTATTTATTTTAATAGGTAGTCAAAAATATATATTAGGTCTTTTAGGTCTAGGTTTATTTTCTTACTGCTATCTTGCTCTTTCACAAAGACTTAAAAGTCAAAAGTTAGTGCTTCTGGTTACCGTATTATTTGGATTTGTACACGGGTTTGGGTTTGCAGGAAATCTATCTTCTATAGGGTTAATGCAAGATAGATTTATTCCAGCCTTAATAGGTTTTAATTTGGGTGTAGAAGTTGGACAAATATTAATCATTCTTTCTGTACTAATCTTAATGTACTTATTGAAGGGTTTAATAAGTTTTCGGACTGATATTCTTAGAATTTATGCAGCATCTGGTTTAGCTTGCTTGGGTGTTTATTGGTTTGTGGAGAGAATTCTTTAGATTATTCTTATGTTTTCAGCTTGTGGCCCTTTTTCTGTATCTTCTACTGAAAATCGAACTCTAGTATTTTCTTTTAATTTCCTTCTATCTTGACTTTGTACTGATCTAAGATGGACAAAAAGGTCTCCTCCTTTGTCTCTTATTAAGAAACCATAACCTTTACTTGGGTCAAACCACTTTATAGTTCCAGTTTCACCCCTAAAGCTTCTCTTTATTTTTCTTCCATATACGTAGCCTATGACAGATAAGAAACCCATTGACCAAAAAATAAATAGAACTATATACATTTGAGAGCTACCTAATGGCAATTGATTACCAGACATATAAGCAATCAAAGTAGTATAGAGGACTGCTATTAGCCCACTGGTTATGAAAGATCTAAAAAACATAATTTATTACAAATTTTATTATAACTAATTTTTAAAGCTAATGATCTAGATTAGCCTGCCTATCTCTTCCAACTGACCTTTAAGGTTTTTTAATTCTTTTGAAATTAAATTAAATCTTTCTTCTTGATCTTGGACTAGTTCTTTAGGCGCATTTTCAATAAATTTTTTATTTTTAAGCTTAGATGAGAGCATTTTATGTTCTATAGAAAGCTTATCAATTTTCTTAATTAGCCTTTTTCTTTCTTCTTGTGGATCAATAAGTCCTTCTAAAGGTAATAAGACTTTTAAATTTCCTATAACGATTACAGCAGAAGGAGGAGGATCTTGACCTTCATCCATCCACTCAAGACTTTCTAATTTAGCCATTTCCTTAATTAAATTTGTTAAATCTTTTGACCTATTTTTATCTATTTTGTTGCCGCCTGAATAAAAAGCATTTATTTTTTGGGTAGGTTTAATTAACATTTCACCTCTAATGTTTCTTATTCCAGAGACGATTTCTTTTAACCATTCTACAGATTGATAATCATCATTCGAAAGGTTTTCTATATACATTGGAGCCTTAGAGATCATAATACTTTCTTCTCTAGATTTATGGGAATGCTTGAAATGCATCCATATTTCTTCAGTGATGAAGGGCATAATAGGGTGTGCTAGTCTTAGAGTCTTCTCTAGTAATGTCACCATAGATTTGACTATTTTAGATCTATCTTTACTTTCTTCAGATAGTTTAATTTTTGATAATTCAATGTACCAATCACAAAACTCATACCAAATAAATTCATAGATAGCTTTAGTAGCTAAATCAAACCTAAAACTATCGAAGGCGTCATTTACCTTCTGTACAGTTAGATTAAATCTGTAATTTATCCATCTTTCTATTAAGTCTTCATTTAACTCCTCAGATACACCTGAAGTTTCTATTTGCATCTCAACAAACCTTGAAGCATTCCAGAGTTTATTGCAGAAATTCCTATAACCCTCTACGCGTTTCATATCAAAATTTATATCTCTTCCACCTGTAGCAAGTGAACAAAATGTAAGTCTTAAGGCATCAGTGCCGTAAGAACTTATGCCTTCTGGATATTCTTTTTTTGTTTGCTTTTCAATTCTTTCTTTCATTTGAGGCTGCATAAGCCCATCCGTACGTTTTTCAGATAAGTCAGAAAGACTTATTCCATCTATTATGTCAAGGGGATCAAGGGTATTGCCTTTAGATTTAGACATTTTAACCCCTTCGGAATCTTTAATTAATCCATGAATAAGTATCTTTTTAAATGGAACTTCTGAAATGAAATGAGTAGTCATCATAATCATTCTAGCTACCCAGAAAAAAATGATGTCAAAACCAGTCACAAGCACACTTGTAGGATGGTATCTTGATAAGAGGTTATCTTTTTTGGGCCACCCTAGCGTTGAGAAAGTCCACAAAGCTGAAGAGAACCAGGTATCTAGAACATCTTCGTCTTGATTTAGTTCAATATCTTTTAAGTTATATTTTTTTCTTACTTCTTCTTCAGTTCTACCAACATATATATTTTCTTGACTATCAAACCAAGCTGGTATTCTATGACCCCACCATAGTTGTCTGCTGATACACCAATCTTGAATGTTGTTCATCCAATTAAAATAAGTATTTTCCCAATTTTTTGGAATAAACTCCGTCTCATTTTTTTGAACTACTCTAATTGCTTCTTTAGACATTTTTTTAACATCCACAAACCATTGATTAGTTATAAGTGGTTCCAATACCGAATCACTTCTTTGACTTTTAGGGATTTGTATACTGTGTGGTTCAACTTTATTCAGAAGACCTAACGATTCCATTTCTTTTAATACCTCCTCTCTTGCCAGATTCGTTGTCAAACCTTGAAACTTATTTGGAACAGATTTATTTAGCGTCCCATCTAGATTTAAAATATTAATAATCTCTAAATCATGCCTTTTTCCTATTTCAAAATCATTAAAGTCATGTGCTGGAGTTATTTTGACGCAACCTGTCCCAAACTCAGAATCTACGTAAGAATCAGCTATTATAGGAATTTTTCTATCAGTTATAGGCAACTTTACGAATTTTCCTATTAATTTTTTGAATCTTTCGTCTTCAGGATTAACGGCTACAGCAGAGTCACCTAACAAGGTTTCAGGTCTTGTTGTGGCTACTGTTATGGTGCCTCCATTCTCAACAGGGTAGTCAAAATGCCATAAAAATCCTGATTCTTCTTCAGAAGTTACTTCAAGGTCAGACAAGGCTGTTTGCAAAACCACGTCCCAATTAACCAATCTTTCTCCTCTGTAAATTAAACCTTCATCAAATAAAGAAATAAACACTTCCTTAACTGCCAAACTAAGGCTTTCACTCATGGTAAATGCTTCTCTAGACCAATCTACCGATGCACCTAATCGTCTTAATTGTTGTGTTATTGTACCGCCTGATTTTTCTTTCCATTTCCATACTCTTTTTTCAAAAGCATCTCTCCCTATAGATTCTTTAGTTTTTCCTTCAGACTCTAGTTGTCGCTCTACTACCATTTGAGTTGCTATACCTGCATGGTCTACGCCAACTTGCCATAAAACATCGAAACCTGACATTCTTTTATGTCTTATTAGGGCATCCATAAGAGTATTCTGAAAACCATGACCCATGTGCAAAGTACCTGTTACATTTGGCGGAGGGATCATGATACAAAACGGTTCCTTTTTCTTATCAGGAATAGCAGTAAAGTAACCAGAAGACTCCCATTTATCGTAGATTTTCTTCTCTATACCTTTCGGTTCGTAATTTTTTTTCATATTTGATCTAGGAATTCAGGCTTTAGTCCAATTTTTTTTAGTTCAGACCATATTGCTGCTGCTTTCTTTCTTAATTCTGCTCCATCCATGATAACTAACTGATAATAAGTTTCATAATCATCCAATGTGCTTGGCATATCAGGTGATAAATTTATTAAAGAAATAGATTGAGTTAAGAATTTAGTTCCCGGGTATCCAATCCTAATAGGTTCATCTGAGTCCTGTTTGTGAGCAAGTTGGTGAGGAAGTAAAACTTCTTTAGGTGTTTCCCATAAAAGTTCATCAAGCTTTTCTGCTTGTTTAAGATTATCACAATAAATATCTATTGTACTTGATCGCTTAAAACCTTCTTCACCTAAGTATAGTTTGGCAGTTAATCCACAGGAGAATTCCAGTGCTTCTTCAAAAGATGAGCCAGAAGCTATAAATTTAGCTTCAAGCATAATTATGCTTTATCAATCAAATATTGGCTCAATAGTGGAACTGGTCTTCCCGATCCACCTTTAGCTGCGCCGTTGAAACTTGCAGTTCCGGCAACATCTAAGTGAGCCCAAGGAAAGTCTTCAGTGAATCTTGATAAGAAACAAGCTGCAGTAATTGTTCCAGCTCTTCCACCGATATTAGCTATATCTGCAAAATTACTATTAAGATCTTTTTGATATACATCCCAAAGTGGAAGTTGCCATGCTTTATCTGAAGATTTTTGACCGGCATCTAATAGTTCTTTAGCTAATTTATCATTATTGCTCATTAAGCCAGAAGTTGAATATCCTAGTGCCATTATTACCGCTCCAGTAAGAGTGGCTATATCAACCACTGACCTTGGTTTAAACCTTTTAACATAAGTTAGAGCATCAGCCAGAACTAGCCTTCCTTCAGCATCGGTATTTAAGATTTCGACTGTTAGCCCTGACATTGTTCTAACTACATCTCCTGGCTTAGTTGCTTTACTTCCCGGCATGTTTTCTGCACTTGCAACAACACCAACCACATTGATAGGAAGCTTTAGTTCAGAAACAACTTGCATAGTTGCAATAACACTAGCTGCACCACACATATCAAACTTCATTTCATCCATAGTTGCTGGTGGTTTAAGACTTATCCCCCCAGTATCAAAAGTTATGCCTTTTCCAACTATTGCATATGGCTTTTCATCTTTTGCTCCTCCTTGATAGGACATAGAGATTAGCTTAGATTCTTGAGCACTTCCATTACCAACAGAAAGCAAGCAATCCATGCCCATTTTTTTCATTTCTTTTTCTCCAAAAACTTTACAACTAAGTTTTGTATAATTTTTTGCTGCAGATCTTGAAGTTGAAGCTAAGTAAGAAGGGGTGCAGATATTTCCTGGAAGATTGGCTAGATCTTTTGCTGCATTCATACCTTGCCCTACAACTTGACCAGTCTTTAAAGCTTTTCTTTGCTTATTTGCAGAAAGTGAAGATTCTAAATAAATATTTACCTTTTTTAAATGATTAACTGTTTTATTCTTTTTATTTAATTTAGCATCATATGTGTATACCTTGTTTTCTAAGAAAGTTGACGTTTTTTGTAAAAACCAAGAATCATTGTGAGAATCATTGGAATATTTTAGCGAAGGAAAACATATTGAAACATTTATAGATTTACTAGATTTAACCGAATTTATTATGGAATTAAGGATTTTGTCTAGACCTTCACTGGATAGTGAATCGTTTGATTTACCACACCCAACTAAACACAACCTTTCAGCAGACAAACCTTCAGGGAAAGCTATATAGGCATGTTGGCCGAGTTTACCTTCAAAGTCCTTTCTTTTAATTAGTTTTTTAATTACTCCATTAGTAGCTTTATCTATCTTAGATGACAAAGGATTTAAGACTTTACCTTCATTAACTCCAATAATAAGAAAGTCTGTCTTAATTTTAAGAAGGTTTCTTTTTAGGTCTTGTTGTAGGGCTATCGTTAGTCTTTTTTTCATTTTTGCTCCTCTTTTTAGTTTTATAAATTCTAATACTTTTTTTCTAAGAATAAATTAATTTAAACTTCATTAAAGATTAATGGTCAAATACAGAGTAGGATTGGCCTATTAAGTATTAAATTTTTAGTTATGATTTTAAATCGTTATTTTCTAAAAAGTATTTTCTCATATACAGCCTCGGTAAGCGTTATTTTTCTTTTGATAATAGTATCCTCAAGATCAATACAATACTTAGATCAGGCTGCAAGAGGTGAAATAAATCCAGAAGTTGTATTTTGGATAATACTTTTTAGACTTCCTGAATTTTGCCAAATCATCTTACCACTTAGCTTTTTTATAAGTATTGTCTTGAGCATAGGTAAATTAAGGTCAGAGAGTGAATTTATAGTCATGGAGCAAAATGGCTTTTCATTTAAGAGACTACATACCTTGCTTATTAGTTTTGGAACATTAATTTGCGTATTAATTTTTTCTTTATCTGCATGGTTAACCCCTAAATTTGAATTACAAATAAGTAACATGCTTCAACAGAAAACTTTAAAAGAAAAAATTATTGCTATAACTCCTGGAGAATTCCATAGAATTAATGAGTCTATTCTCGTGTTCGCCAAAGAAAGTTCTAACAATAATTTAACTAAGGTTTTTATAAAAAATAAATCTAAAGACAATCTTGCCAGTGAGGTTTTTATACTTGCTAATAAAGCTTATGCAGAAGGAGCTGAAGAAGAAACTATGCAAATGAATGACGGCAATATTTATTTTTTTGAAGAAAGTGACAATTTTTCTAAACTTTCCTTTGAGATAATGAATCTAAAAGTTAGCTTAGAATCAAACAAAAGAAATAAAAATGCGGAAGGTCTTAATGCATTAAGCTCTTCAAATATTTCCTGGATATTATCACTTTGTGCCTTGACTTTAATAAGTATCTTTTTAGCAGTTCCTCTTAGTACTATTAATCCAAGAGAAGGAAGGTATAAAAGAGTATTGCCAGCTTTACTAATTTTTTCTTTGTATTTAGGACTATTAATAGCAAGCAGGGGAGCAAGTTTACTTTCTTCACTAAATCAGATTAATTCAATGGTATTAATACATTTACTTTTTGTACTACTTGCAATTTATTTTTATCAAAGAGCCAAGTTTAAGATTTAGGTATGAGACTTTTAGCCGGAGACCTAATAGATAGAAACATTTCTATCAGAGTCTTGTACAGTATGAGTATTGTTGCTCTTGCAATTGCCTCACTTGATTTTATATTTACGATTCTTGCCGAGCTATCTGACCTCTCAGAGAATTATGGTTTAAGAGATGCTTTTTCTTATTCTGTCTTGTCACTTCCTTATTCTTTATATGATTTCCTATCTTATATTTGCTTAATAGGAGTTTTAGTAGCCCTTGGAAGTTTAGCCGAAGAAGGTGAATTAACGGCAGCAAGAATTTTAGGTAAATCTGAAATAATGATTGTATGGGCTTCTATAAAACCAGTAATTTTAGTCTTACTGCTTGGTCTTCTTGGCTCTCAATTTTTTGTTCCAGGCCTTTCTCAAACCGCTGAAGAAAATAGATTATTAAAACAAAATAAAATTAATATAGATGATGGTTATTGGCTAGCATCTGATTCATCAATAAGTTATTTTGGGTCAACACCTAATACTAATTCCATAAAAGATGTTGTTATTTATGATTTCAATGATGTTTATCAATTAAGTCAGATTACTAAGGCTGAGGGTGCAAATAAAATTGGTGACTTATGGAGTCTATATAATCTTGAAATCATTAATGCTAATAGCGGAGCTAAAGAGTCTATAGAAAACATGAATTGGTTAGATGGTCCTAAACAAGAAGACTTTAATTTAATGCTTTCTCCTAAGTATTTTTCTTTATCTAAATTATATGAAAATGTAAATGAAGAGCAATCTCAATACAGACAAAATATTATTTTATTAGAATTTTGGAGAAAGGCACTGCAGCCTGTCTTTTCAATTTTACTCGCTATCTTGGCTGTCTCTTTCATATTTGGACCTGCAAGGGATCAGAAGATTGGTCAGCGAGTCCTAACCGGACTTATACTAGCTTTTTCTTTAAGTATTTTTCAGAGACTGTTTGAAAGTATGGCTTTAGTTTCTTTTTTATCGCCACTTACATCGGTAATGATTCCAATTATCATAGTCTTGGGATTGATAACCTTGGCTTGGAAAGTTAAGTCCTTTTAATGTCAATAATTTGGGTGTTTGTTATTAAGTCTGCTAATGATTTATTTTCTTTATGAAATAATATAAGAAAATAACCCATGCCAAAAATTAGTATAGACAAAACGGAAGTAAAGCATCTAAATAAGCACAATTTGATAGAAAGATCTTTATTCTTGCTTACCAATTGAATTTTCCAAGCTTGCATACCCAAGGTTTGACCTTTATTAAAGATCCAAAAATAGGTATAAAAGCATGGGCCGCTAAGAGTTATTATTAAGAACTGAATAAAGTTCACTAAGAGACTATCTTCAGCCGATCCTCCATTTAAAAGAACTAGCAATAAGCTTAAAGAAAGTATTATGCCTATGATTGCTAATGTGTCATAAGTTAGCGAAAAGATTCTTTTAAAAAAACCTGCACTTTTCATAATAGTTTGGTTATGTGAAATTTTTTGATTATTCTATAGCTAAATTAGGAACATATTATGAATGAATTAACGAAATCAAGCACTGATACTTATTTTCTAGGACACCCTAAGGGTTTAGTGACTCTTTTCTTAACCGAGATGTGGGAGAGGATGTCTTATTACGGAATGCGCGGTCTGTTGGTTCTTTTTATGACAAGAGAGGTGGTTGAGGGAGGACTAAACTTAGATACAGGCACGGCCATGGCTATATATGGGGTCTACGGTGCTTCAGTATATTTCTTGTGTGTTCCAGGTGGTTGGGTGGCAGATAAGATTTTTGGAGCACAAAGAACGGTTCTAATCGGTGCAATCATTATAACTATAGGACATTACATTCTTGCATTGCCTTTCGAAAAAACTTTCTTTTTAGGTCTTGTTTTTGTTTCTATAGGAACGGGGCTTTTAAAACCAAATATTTCAACAATAGTTGGTCAGCTATATAAACCAGGTGATATAAGGATCGACGCAGGGTATACAATATTCTACATGTCCATAAACATAGGAAGCATGTTGGGTTTTCTAGTTTGCGGCTATTTGGGTGAAAAAGTTGGCTGGCACTGGGGCTTTGGAGCTGCAGGAGTAGGGATGACTTTTGGAGTTATTCAATATATTTTTTCTAAAGCGTCTTTAGGCGATGCTGGACTGCAACCAACTCTTGATGAAGCAGAAGACAGTTCTAGATATTCCAGAATTTTTTCTATTTCTTCGATATTTCTTTCTTTAGTTATTATTTCTGCTTTTACCGGTCTCTGGAGTATTGATCCACAAATGCTTAATCAAATCATCGTATATCTCATATTAATAGTTGCTATCTTTTATTTTGTATATTTGTATTTATTTGCAGGTTTAAATAAAGCTGAGAAAGGAAATATATCGATGTTACTACTGCTATTCATCGGTTCAGTTCTATTTTGGGCTGGCTTTGATCAAGGCGGCTCATCTTTAAATCTATTTGCTAAAGACTATACAGATTTATTTATTCTAGGATGGGAGATGCCAGCAACCTTCCTCCAGGTTGCTAATCCCCTGATGGTAGTAATTTTTGCTCCTTTCTTTGCGGCTTTCTGGATAAATTTGGGAAAACGCAATCTTGATCTAGATACACCTCAGAAATTTGCTCTAGGATGCTTCTTAATGGCTGTAGGTTTCTTTGTAATGATTTTTGGTGTAGAGGTTGCTTTGGAGAATGAGAAAGCAGGAGTTAAGTGGTTATTATTGACTTATCTTTTTCATACTTTAGGAGAGCTATGTTTAAGTCCTGTTGGTTTATCAGCTACTGCAAAATATTCCCCTAAAAGATATAAGGGACAAATGATGGGTATATGGTTTTTATCTTCTTCTTTAGCAGCTG